>Ga0164293_10000544_pt1 | contig 30052 bp, 24 predicted proteins | sample GEODES118metaG_FD_111487 | JGI IMG/M metagenome (GOLD analysis project Ga0164293, IMG submission 111487) | Eutrophic lake water microbial communities from Lake Mendota, Wisconsin, USA - GEODES118 metaG | ecosystem: Environmental > Aquatic > Freshwater > Lake | place: USA: Lake Mendota...
CACACTGCCCTGCAATTTCCTGCGTAACAGAGGCAAACATGAGAACCGAAAGAAAAATCTTTAGTGAGCTGTATACGTTTTTCATCTAATTAAAGTCAATTTGGGTGTAAAATAAGTGTAAATATTCTATAAAACCAAAAATTTGGGGTGAAATATTGTGGATAAACGGGTTAGTGGTATGATTTTTCGCACAATTTAATCGGATTTTTTACCTTTATTCTGCAAAATAATTATTTGTTTTTTTGCCTATTTTTTCAATACTGTATTTTCATTTTAACTATATTTATTAAAAAATAAAAATCCGCTCTAGGCGGATTTTGTGGCGTAATATTTGATTTTATTAATTATAAATATTTCGACATAAATTTTAAGTATTCCTCTTTTATTTTATCGAATGTTTTTTTATGCATAGTAACCCTTTCCCTCAGCGCTGCATTTTCCTCCAGTTTACGATGCTCAACCGCTACGCTGTTTTCCTTTGCATTTTGTGCAATGCGAAATTCATCCTCATGAATATCGTGTCTTAGCTCGTCAATCAGCTCCCTTTGACGGATAAATTGATTCTGAAAATGCTCTACCTGAGCCAAGGTTTCTTTAGCCGTATTGCCCTGAGCAATTTCCTGCAACCGATTTTCAAATGATTTTAACTCATCAATTGACAAATCCAGCAGTGAATTCCATTCGATGTGTATGCGGTGAAGTTCTTTTATATAGGTATTTTTTGACATAGTCATACAAAACTATGCCATCTAAAGAACCAGAAAAATGACGAAAGTCGCCCCGGCTGCCGTTACACTGCAAAACTTTCTCCGCAACCACAGGTTCGCGAAGCGTTGGGATTGATAAAATTAAATCCTTTACCGTTTAGGCCATCGCTAAAATCAAGCTCAGTGCCACACAGATATAAAAAACTCTTCATATCACAGACGACTTTCAATTCTTCATCTCCAAATTCCATATCACCAGTCTGTGGCTCATTATCAAAATCGAGCTGGTAGGTAAGACCTGAACAACCACCGCCTTTCACCCCTACCCTTACAAAATACTCGGGTGCACTTATTCCTGCCTCTGCCATGAGGTTATGTACCTTCATTCTAGCTTTTTCAGTTATGGTTATGGCACCGGTATCGGTCAGCACAGTTTTGTGGGCTTAGTGGTGAGATTTTTCTTCAGCAATGGGCTCAAGTCCCTGTTTTACACGATAGTCGTTAATGGCTGCACGAATGGCATCTTCTGCCAGTACCGAGCAGTGAATTTTAACGGGTGGCAGGGCCAGCTCTTCCACTATATCCATATTGTCAATGGTTAAGGCCTGATCTACAGATTTTCCCTTCAGCCATTCGGTGGCCAGAGAGGAAGAGGCAATGGCTGAACCACAGCCAAACGTTTTGAAACGGGCATCTTCAATTACACCGGTTTCAGGATTTACTTGTATCTGCAAACGCATTACATCGCCGCATTCAGGCGCTCCCACCAGTCCTGTTCCCACGTTGGGGCTTCCCTTGTCAAGCGTTCCCACATTGCGGGGGTTGCTGTAGTGGTCGATTACTTTTTCACTGTATGCCATATCGTTTTGCTTTTTGGATTATTGGGTTTTATTACAAAGTTATATACTATTTAGAATCTTTCCAAATAAAATTAGTGTTCAGTCCACTGAACGGATTTAAGATCAATTCCTTCCTTAAACATCTCCCAAAGCGGGCTCATTTCACGCAATCGGTTTACGGCGTCCGTTACACATTTGATGGTAAAATCAATTTCCTCATCGGTGGTGTAGCGACTGAGTCCAAATCGGAGTGAGCTATGCGCCAGTTCGTCATCAAGACCCAGACTTTTTAACACATAGCTGGGTTCCAGTGATGCTGAAGTACAGGCAGAACCTGAGGATACCGCGATGTCTTTGATGGCCATCATCAGGCCCTCACCCTCTACATACTTAAAACTGATGTTGGTGGTGTGCGGCAGGCGGTGTTCCTTAGAGCCGTTCAGATAAGATTCCTCCATGGTGAGCAGCGCGTTTTCCAGGCGATCCCGCATTTTGATGATTCTTTGTGTATCGGAATCCATTTCAATACGCGCCAGTTCTGCGGCCTTGCCCAGACCAACAATGCCCGGCACATTGAGGGTGCCACTGCGCATACCCCGTTCATGGCCACCACCATCCATTTGGGCAGTTACCTTAACCCGTGGGTTTTTACGACGCACATACAAAACCCCTATTCCTTTGGGTCCATACATTTTGTGCGCAGTAAAACTCATTAAATCAATATTGTCGGCCACAACGTCTACAGGGATTTTACCTACTGCCTGCGTGGCGTCAGAATGAAACAGCACTCCATGCTTTTTGCACAATGCAGCAATCTCACGAATGGGCTGTAATACCCCAATTTCATTGTTTCCAAACATGATGGTTACCAAAATGGTATCGGGGCGTATGGCTTCCTCCACCTGAGCAATGGTCAGTAAACCGTTTTCGGCCGGATGGAGATAGGTAATTTCTGCACCCTGTTTTTCCAGGTGCTTGCAGGTATCAAGTATGGCCTTGTGCTCGGTAACGGCGGTAATAATATGTCTGCCCTTTTCAGCATACATCTCAAATACACCCTTCAAAGCCAGATTGTTGCTCTCTGTGGCACCGCTGGTGAAAATAATCTCTTTCTCATTGGCACCAATGAGGGCGGCGATTTGCTCCCTGGCGTAATCTACACCTTCTTCCGCTTTCCAACCGAAAGGGTGGTTACGGCTGGCTGCATTGCCGAAGTCTTCGGTAAAGTAGGGAATCATGGCATCCAGCACCCGTGGATCCACCTTCGTAGTAGCGTTGTTATCGAGATATACAGGCAGTTTCATTATCTTATTTAGATTGATTCTAATTTGCAAAAGTAACACCATTTCAGACAAATCTGTTTTACGGTTGCATGAATTTTTTCAATGCATCACAAATGCTTTATTTTGCTGACATGAATCAAGTGGAACATATTGGCATAGCCGTAAAAAACCTCGAAGCATCAATCGCAATGTACACCCTTTTGTTGGGCGTGAAACCCTACAAAACAGAAGAAGTGGCATCTGAAGGGGTAATTACTGTATTTTTCGATGCCGGTAACACCAAAATTGAATTGCTGAGTGCAACCCGACCCGACAGCCCCATAGCCAAATTCATAGAAAAGCGGGGCGAGGGCATTCATCATCTCGCTTTTGGGGTAGATAATATCAAAAAGAAAATAGAAGAAAAAAAGGAAGCCGGTTTTGAATTAATTAACACCGAACCCAAAGATGGGGCAGACAATAAATTAATTGCTTTTTTACATCCTAAAAGTACTGGAAATATATTGGTAGAAATGTGTGAAGAGAAGAAGTGATTTGTTTATTCATTTAATAGTTTATTGTTTTATTATTATTGCAATTAAACTTGGATTTTAAAACATTAAAATAAAAATATTTTTTTTTACTATAAATTTATTAAGATTATTTTATTCATCCTAATTAAATTTTAAAGGGCATTAACTGCCTTTATAATTTGCATATAGAATAATTATTCCAAACTATAAATAAACCATTTTGTACTTTTTATAGCATTATTTATTTAATATATAACAACTGATTTAATCCAACTTTTAGGTGAATTTTTTATATAACAACAAATAAATTTATTAATTTTATTTATTGTAATTTGAAATTTTAATATTACGGCAAAGAATAAACCAGTAATATATTAAACTATATGAACCCTCTAACGAATAAGTTCAAGCCCATTATAAACATCACAACAGCCACCAGTTTATCTACTTTTTTTAGCCATTTTTCACGAATATAATTTTTTAATAACGATGCCCCTGCGGCAATACCCACTTCGGTACTAAATATGGCAACAATAGCAAAAGCTCCGAATACAATTTTCTGCTGAGTCCCATAGCCGGAAGCGGGTGGAAAGCTGTAGACTCCCAGCCACCATGCGGCATTGGCTGGGTTGAGGATATTGATAATAAAGGGCTTTACGAAAAAATCACGGGCGGATCGCAGCCCTTTTATCTCCTGGTTTTCCTCTTCTGCGCGGCGCTTTTTAGTCCACATCCACCACCCCATCACCAACAAAACAAGCCCCCCAATGAGGGCAATTGCCTGACTATGCTTTTGCAGAAACCCTGAAATCGCTGCGGTAAAACCAATGGACAATGATAAAAAAATTAAGTCGCCGGCGACAACACCCGCAGCAATGATCACGCCTTTTTTGGTTCCATACTGAATTCCCGCCTGAATCAATAGAAAAAACACAACCCCGAGTAGTATACTCATCATAAAACCGGTCAGCAGACCGAAGAGTGCGGGGGCAGCCCAGTACACCTTAGTAGGGTTTCAAATGCAATACCAGTTCAGTCTGACGATCTCTTAGCCAGAATTGTTTGCGGGTTAACCGAATGATCTCATAAATACTTCGTTTCCCGTTATCATAATCAATCACAAAATCTTTATCGTTGGTCATAGTGCCCCAAATACCGTTATTTTTTGAGGTGTCGGTAGTTTCTATTACGGCGAAGTTGCGTGTAAATTCCCAAACCAGATCTTTATAGTCTGATGTTACCTGTTGCTGGTTTTTTTCGGCATACGCCACTACCCATTTCCCCTCGATTCTTTCCTTACGACTCCAGATGGAAACGACAGGACCGTCCTTATATTTTTTGCAGGCGGTTACGGTAAATAATGTAAGACAGAGGATGGCGAATATTCGGTTCATGTTATGCAAAATTGCGTTATTTGGTTCAATTTATTGTTTAATAGATAAAATTCCTTACGATATCGAAAGGGTCATTCAGATCGAGTTTCATGCGGAAAGAAGCAAATTCGTACCACTTAAACCGAGGATTAAGTGCCACAAAATCTTTGAAGGTCCGGCTATAAAACAAGGGCAGATTCGCTTCAAAACCGGCGCTTTTGCCCAGGCGGGTAGAAAAACTCAAACCGCCGGCAAAAGGCAACTGCTCCTGCAAACCCACGTTTTTGGGAATAAAGGCAGCATCAAAAAACACCTGCACAGGCAAAAATGGAAGCACATGGGTATTCAGATTGACACCGGCAACCCAACGATCGCTGTTCAGATTGGGGAACATCCTTATTCCATTAGCTCCGTTCACCAACATTTGGCTCCAATAGCCATTACCTGTTCCAAAGCCAGCACTGCGTGCTACAGCCATGTGACTGAATGTAGGATCATTGGGTGCAAACTGCGGGGCACTAACAGGTATAACAAAATTGCCGGTACTGCCTGCATAATCATGTATCATTCCCGATGCAAAACCCTTGGCCCTGAAACCTATGTTCTTTTTGGATTTATTGGGATAAGGAATATAGATTTCTGCTGTGGCATTGGCCATTAAAAAATTGCCAATTCTGTAGGGACCAACATTTCCTCCACCCAAAACATCCATCCTTGTGTTAAAAGGCATCAATTTTTTGGCAGATTCCCTAATCCATGAAATTCTCGCCACATCTGATTCCCAGGTTGAGGCAGTCAAGGAAAGGATTTTATTTAACCTAACACGGGTAAATTCCGTTTCCAGTCGATTTGATACCCATGGTTTTGACACCCGAAAATATTGATTCACTTTAATTGCCCAACGATTGTATATGGCTGGTTCAGAATATACAGAAACAGGAAGGAAGTTAAAACGGCGTAGGTTGAATCCGATTTCGGTAAGTGCAAAAGGACCGCCATGGTGAAAAATATTTCTGCGCAATCCCGCAAAACCCACCATGTTTTTGGATTTTACTCCATACAGTGGAGCCACCCAATACTCCCAGTTGCGGCGGGGAAAAGTGAGGTTTGAAAATACCAGTCCGGGAGTATAGCCATCATATTTGTTCCACATAAAGAACATAGGAAATACCCAATGCCTGTTTTGACCGCGGGTATAAAAACCGGGAAGCCCGAAACGGGCTTTACCCCATGTTTTCAAGATGGCTTTTGATACTTTAGCATCGTTATTAGCAAGGTTTGTTTCCGGAAGGTAACCACTTGCATTGAGGGATATTTCCTGCATCTTGCCCTTAAGCTCAAGGATAGTATCGCTATGCAACCACATAGACTCCTTGCGTGTTCCATATCGCCATTGCAATTTGAACGGCAGTTCATAAGGGGTTTTATTTTTGATGTTTACAATATACCCTCTTTTAGATTTCTTCACAGATTTAATAGCGACATCGGGAGCAGGACCGGTGAGAAGTCCATCAAAAAACCAACCCAGATTTTTACCGCTAACTTGCTCCATGGTGGCTTGAATATCGGCAGGGAGCGGGTGTTTATACTGCCATTTTCTGAAGTATGTTTTCATGCAGCTATCCAATACCGATCGGCCCAGATATTCCTGCAGGTAGAGAAACCGCTGTGGATTGATGGCATAAACGATGGCACCGTAGTTTACTCCTGTGTAGCTGCGGCTGTGCAGATGTCCGCACTGAAACTGACCCACGTCATGGGTGAGGCGAAACGCAGCATACCCACTATTGGCAGAAAACTTGTCGCCGTTAGAATATTCATCGGCACCTTTGCCTTCGGCCTGTTGCTGGTAAAAAGTATTGATGCTTTCATCCATCCAGGGGTGTTCACGCTCCTGAGAACCCAGCATTCCCTGGAACCAGTTGTGGCCTACTTCGTGGATAATGGTACCTTCTGATGCATCTGCACAAATGGTAATCATAGGATATTCCATTCCACCTGCGCCTTGAAGGGGTCCGATAACGACAGAACAATACCGGTAGGGATACATACCCACACGGCCGGAATAGTATTGCAGGGCCTTGTCAATGGCATTTAGCATGGAAGGAGTATTGGCTTTTTTCCAGCCATTATAGAAAGCAAAATTTGTTACTACGTGGCCATTCGGTAATGTTGATTTCCCTTTGGCAACCTTAAAATCAGGTTTTGCAAACCAGGCGAAGTCGCTTACTTTAATTTGTTTATATACCAGCGTTTTTCGGCCAGTTCTTTCAGTAGTATCATGGCCTAACACCAGCGAATCAAGCCATGCAAATTCAGCAGAATCCTGCAACTCACCGGTGGCAGCAACACGCCAGTTTGCGGGCACATCCAAACTAACTGAATAATCTCCGAATTCGCTGTAGTACTCACCCTGTTCGGCGTAAGGAAAAACATTCCAGCCGTTCACATCATATACTGCCGGTTTTGGATACCACTGGGTAATTGAAAACAGATTGCCATTATAACCCATACGGCTGAATAACCAGGGAATTTTTACACGAAAAGGCGTGGTAATGGTTATTTTATCTCCTGTATTCAAGGCCTGTGGCAGGGCCAGGTAGACAACATCAGGGTTGATGGAATCTTCATAATACCGGGCAGGGATACCATTGACAGCGAAATTCAGGCTATCCAGTGCTCCCCGTTCTTCTTCTGTAGCATTAAAAAACTTCTTATTTCCATTAACAATTGCTTCTTTTCCATACGCCGTGTGCCTCCCTGAAAAAGCATTTGGCCAAATATGAAAAGGAATGAGATTGATTACATCGGGACTGTTATTGGTATAGGTAATAGTCTGGAAACACCGCAAAATTTTCTGTTTTTCATCAAAGACAACGCGGATATCGTGATCCACATGCTGCTGCCAGGGTGCCTGTTGTTTTAAAACTTTGCTTTGCGCCGATGAAAGCACCGGGAGAAAAGATAATAGGACGAACAGAAAAAGCCGCGTAGGGTTGATAAAGACATGCATTGTATACAAACTGTGCAAAAATATAGGGGCCTTCTTTCATCCAATCAGGTTTTTCGACCAATTGGCTGATTATTTTTGACGGCGATGGGATTTTTTCCAAGCGATTGGGATGATGAGGAGCAGGACGAGTTCAGCGGTAATGTGGAGGAACTTGTCCGCGAATTTGAATCCAACAAGGATGCTACTTTCAGTCCAAGGGAGTTACTGGAAATCTTTCGGTACTATTCCTACAACCATTTGATGGCCAGCGATACAGGCAAGGGTTTCAAATTAATGAAAAATGTGCTGGAACAGGGAATTGACCAGTTTCCATACATACCTGTTTTTGCCATTCACATGGCAGAGGTACTGATGCGCGAAAAAAACTACCGCATGGCAAGGCGATACATTGCCAAAGCGAAAGAATACAGTGCATTTGAACCTGCTCTGTTTATGGTAGAAGCTGCCATTTACGGGCTTGAAGGACGAAAAGACAAAGCCATGGAAATGCTTCGGGAAGGGCTGGAACTTGCCGGGGAAGATGAGCAGGCCATGGAAGATTTTCTAGAGTTGCTCATCCATTATGGTCAATTTGAGCTGGCATTGCCTCTGCTTGACAAGTGCCTGGAACTTGGAGGGGACATTCACTACATTGTTGAAAAATGGCTTGGGCAAACACAGGATAAAAACCACGTGGCAGCATTGATGCCCATGCTGGAAAAACTGGTAGACAAGGATCCGTATTCGGAGGAGGCCTGGTATTTACTGGCCAACGCCTGTGCGGATCTGGAAGATTACCCCAGGGCCATTGAAGCGTTTGATTTCGCAGTTACCATCAACGAAAATTTTCTTGAGGCCTGGCTGGGTTACATGGAGGCGCTATACGAACACGAAGACTACACCAGTTTTATTCGGCACTACTTTGAACAATCAGAAAGGTTTCATAAAGGCGCTTTTGAAGAATTGAAAGGCCTGCTTGCCTGGAGTCACTATGAAACAGGAAAAGTAAAAGAGGCAAGAACACTTTACCATGAGGTGCTGAAAAACAATCCTGAAGACAGTGAAAGCTGGTACAGCATGGGGCTGACCTGGCACTATGAACAGGAATACGCCAAAGCCATTCCCTACCTGGAGAAAGCATGGGAATTAAACCATACAGAAGCAGATTACGGTATTGTATTGGCAGCCGCTTATTTCGGCACCAACCAATCGGAGAAATGGGAGCCGCTGTATGAAGTATTATCCGAAGATTTCCCCTCCGAAGACGAGGTGTGGCTTGACTGGGGTGTTGCATTGCATGAAACAGGACAATCTGACCGGGCACTGGAAATAACACAGGTGGGCATTAAAAACAATCCGGGAAATACCAAGTTGCTTTATCGAATGGCAGCATTATGCTACCTCACCGGACAACAGGCAGCCGCTACCTACTTATTGGAAACAGCCCTGTCTATTAATGCAGAAGAACATGTGCAAATGTTTATTTTTGCACCGGAATTGAAAAAAGCCGGTAGCTTATTAAGATTAATAGCACGCTTTACCAATCCGGGATTGCAAACATGAACCAGGAATTATTTAACCTATCACAACTGCCTGAGCGCAGCTCAAAACCGCGAGAAAGCGGCCTTACCATGGTAATGGATAAGGGGCTAAGTCTGCGTGAAGCAGAGGATTTTCTTAGCAGCGGACTTCACTATACTGACATCATTAAACTGGGTTTCGGAACGGGTTATGTGACACCGGGACTTCAGGATAAAATCAATCTGTATAAATCTGCGGGAATACCTGTATACTTCGGGGGTACCTTGTTTGAGGCATACGTGGTGCGAAATCAGTTTGAAGACTATCTGCGCCTGTTGGATAAAACAGGTATAGACTATGCAGAAGTGAGTGACGGCAGTATCGAAATGCATCATGATACCAAATGTGAGTATATCCGGAAATTGTCTAAGCAAGCCACTGTGCTTAGTGAGGTAGGAAGTAAAGATGCTGAAAAAATCATCCCTCCCTATGAATGGATAGAGCAAATGGAAAGTGAAATCAGTGCCGGCGTATGGAAAGTTATTGCAGAGGCGAGAGAAAGCGGTACGGTTGGTATATTCAGGGGGACCGGAGAGGTAAGAAGCGGCCTTGTGGCAGAAATTATCCGAAAAATCCCTCAGGATAAAATTATATGGGAGGCACCCCTGAAGTCTCAGCAAGTGTGGTTCATTAAACTGTATGGTGCCAATGTAAACTTAGGCAATATTGCACCCAATGAACTGCTCGCACTTGAAACCCTCAGACTGGGTTTGCGGGGCGACAGTTTCTTCTATTTCCTCGAAAATCCACAGGCATAAAAAAGGATGCGTTAATGCACCCTTGTTATTACCCGTCAATATTTTAAGTTAGCTTACTTAAACTTATTGATTAATTCCAGAATCTGGTTTTTATCGTGATAACCGATAGCATTGGCTATCACTTGACCCTTTTTAAAGAATATAAGTGTAGGATATCCTTCCAGGTTGTAACGGCTGCTGATTTCGGGCTGGGCTTCGGCATCAATGCTGAGTACGGTAACCACATCTTTTTTCTCATCTTTCACCTGTTCAACAAAAGGAGCCATACGCTTGCATGGGCCGCACCATACAGCATAAAAATCGACCATTACCAACTTATTGCCTGCGATGAGACTGTCGAATTTCTTTGCCGGTATTCCGGAAACTTCAACTTTAGTCTCCTTGGGTTCACGAATTTCTACTCCATCTTCATGGGTTTCTGATGGTTTGCCCTGACAAGCGTATAAAGCATAAGAAGCGGTTAATATGGCAACCGTGGAAAGTACGCGGAAAAGGTTCTTTTTCATATTAGCACAAATTTAGTGCAACTAATGCAATAATTTTGCCAATATGACATCGACACCCACATTATCGGTTGTTATTCCGGTTTACAACGAGGAAATGAACATTGGCAAGCTCTATCAGCGGCTCCAAAATTCACTGCAACCGCTGAATATTGACTGGGAAGTAGTGTACATCAACGATGGTTCTAAAGATCGTTCTTTATTGGTTCTACAAGGGCTGGCCGAAACTGATCATCATGTTAAATACATCGATTTTTCGAGGAATTTTGGTCATCAGCTGGCCATTACCGCAGGAATTGAGCATGCCCGTGGTGAATGGATTGTGATTATGGATGGAGACGGTCAGGATCCTCCGGAGCTTTTACCGGACTTACTATCCAAAGCGCAAGAAGGATTTGAAGTGGTCTATGCCCGCAGGCGCAAGCGGGATGGTGAAAACTTCCTTAAAAAGTTCACTGCACGGCTGTTTTACCGGCTGCTGGCCAGAATCACCAATATTGAAATCCCGGTTGACACGGGTGATTTTAGGATTATTCACCGAAAAATACAGCGCATTTTGAGCAAGATGCCCGAGCAACATAAATATATCCGAGGGCAGATTAGTTGGATAGGATTTAATCAGACCTTTCTGGAATATGACCGGGAAGAACGTATGGGTGGGGCAACCAAGTTTACCTATCGCAAAATGATGCGTTTTGCCCTGGATGGCATCAGCAGTTTCAGCACCTGGCCACTGAAAGTGGCAACCATCACCGGCTTTTTGGTTTCTGCAGTGGCATTTGTGTTGATTGTATACAGTCTCTATCAAAAGTTTTTTGGCACCACAGAACCCGGCTGGACCAGCTTGCATATTTCGGTGCTGTTTCTGGGTGGTATACAACTCATCGGCATTGGTATGCTGGGCGAATACCTTGGAAGGGTCAGTGACAATGTAAAAAACCGGCCGCACTACATTGTAAGAGACAGCAATATTGCCGATGCAGCGGATTAAACCCGTATACGGATTCTGGGTGGCATGGATTGTTTTAAGTGCCTATCTGGGACTTTTTAGGGCCTTACCCAAGTCCCCTGAAAGTGTTCATCAGGGGGCACAATGCGACCGTGCCTGCGTGGCCTGGAATTACTACCACGAAGACATGAATTTCTTTTTACCGAGGGTATCGGAAGACCGGCAGTCTGAAGGGATCACCGGCATGGAATTTCCCATCATTCCCTATACCGCAGCCCTACTATACAAGGTGTTCGGTCCACATGACATCATCTATCGGCTACTATTGTACCTGCTGGTCTGTGCCGGCGTATTTCACGCCTGGAAAATCACGGGCCTATTTATTCAACGCAACATACACCGCATACTGCTGGTATTTGGGTGGTATTGTTCACCCATTCTTATATTTTACACTCCCAATTTTTTAGCGGATGCCGGTGCTATGTCTTTGGTGATGATGGCCTGGTATCATTTAATATTGAGAATCTACGGCAGGGAGCCCGCTCGTAACCTGCGCTGGTTTGCCTTATGGATGGGTTTGGCAGGTTTGCTGAAAATTTCATTTCTGATATATGGAATCGCGGGGGTTCTACTGTTGTTTTTATGGCGATTTTTCAAGAACCAGACCTTGCAGGTTGTTCTGACGCGCCGGGATGTTTTTTGGATGATGATACCTGCAATTCCCATTACAGCATGGTATGGTTATGCCGGCTGGCTTACCCGCAAAACATCCAACATGCATTTCTTACAATCCATGAATCCTGCAGAGACGTTTAGTGAGTTCATACAAAATTCACAAACAGCGCTCAACAACTGGCAGGAAAGCATGTACAGACCCGGGTTTTTCATACTTTTTCTTGCCATACTATCTCTATTGTTGCTGTTTAGGATACGTGAGGCGCTGTTGCCGGGACTGGCTGCCGGGCTGATGTTACTGGGTGCCGGAGCCATCTGGATTTTGTTTAACCGTCAGTTTTTATACCACGATTATTATTTTATATTACTATATCCTGCCATTTTCTTTGGTTGGCTTTTTTTGCAGCAGTTGTTTCAGGAACAGCGCACTGTGCTTATGGGATGTATGCCTGTGATAATGGGTATTTCATTCTGGATAATTCCCTTCATGAACGCCGGACATGCAGCACACATGATGCACAGAAGGTATTCTACCGGAGACTATTACCACCAGAATGCCTTTACAGAGGCGGCAGAACTGGTGGAACAGGCAGATACGCTAAAAAAGGTAATACCGGATGGCGCGAGGGTTTTTTACGCGTTTGACATCACACCCAATACGGCATTATATCTCTTGAAAAAACGGGGCGTGCGCATCAGCAGGGATTTTGGACCCGAAATCACTGCCGAAATACTCAGTCAATCCCACGCACAGTATCTGGTGCTAAATGATACCGGTCTTTGGTTCAGCCGCTACGAACCCCGATTAAAAACCGGAGCCCGAGCGGTGTACCATCAGAAAAACACACATGTTTACCGACTGCCCTGATTACAGGGTAAAGACCTTACACTGCCCACCATGCTGAACGTTATATCGGCCATACACGGATGGATCTACGAGTGGTTTATGGGGCTGGCTTTCATACTGGGCCCGGCTCTTGTAAACCTTGCCATTAGGCGCTAAAAATCCTTTCAGCAATACAGGTTGCATACTACCCCCGTTGGTCATCGCAGCCAGCATATTGGCACGCAACAGTTCGGCATAGTAATCGCCTGTTTTGTTTATGCCACGAATCGGGCTGGAAACACCCACCCTAAGGCCAATATCACGTGCTGAAGTTTCATCGAGCGTAGCAATCATTCCGTTACCAAACTGAAAGATAAACAACCCAAATTCTTCTGGCTCATCTACGGAAGTAGCTGACTCCCATTCGGAAACCGCTGCCGGGGCGGTGGAATCTAAATCTGGCTGATACCAAGGATCCTGCGCCCGAAGCATACAATAAGACAACAATAAACCTGTAAAGAGCATCCATTTTTTAACGGCATGGCTGGCCGGCTGCTGAATAATGACAAGTGTTTTCATGGTTTTAATACTTTAATAATTAACCTTTTTAGGCATTCAAATTCAGAATACAAGAAAGGGAGTAAAGCTCAAACCATATCTATCATAACTGAACAGGCACCCTAATTATTTTACACGCCGGTATAATATTCTAATTTTTCTGTGGTATGGCTGCGAACCACATCCAGACTCATTAGATTCACCAGTATACGTGAAGCCCTACGGCGGCTGATATTGAACATTTTGCAGACCTGCGGCAGTGCTATTCGTTCATTTTTGCTTAAATAATCCAAAATACCGCGCTCAATTGGGCCCATTGGGATGGTACCGGGATTTTGCTGCTTTTGTCTTTTCAAAAAATCCACCGTGGTTTTGCTGGCCAGCAGACTCTTATCGTTCACCCTCACATACACCCACCATTTCCCTTCTTCATCCTTCGCATAATACGGTTTATCTTCACCGGCAGGCACTTTCACCTCCAGTAAGGTCTTTCCCTCCGCTATATGTTCAATGATTTCAATATTGATTTCCGGCCTGCAGTAAAAGTGGGCTGCCATATCCAGCATGTATTTTTCATCTTCACTACGAACTCCGCAAATGGTTCTGTTGTCTCGCACGCCCATCAAAAGCACACCTCCGTGTGTATTGGAAAAACTCACCATGGTTTTGGCAATTTTAGCCGCACTGCTCACAGATTGCTTAAAATCCAGGGTAGTGCTTTCGCCATCCTTTAAATATTTGCGCAGCAATGGGTTCATGAGGGCAGAAATGTGCGATGGCTAAACCGGTCCTCCTGTAAAATTTCATTGGCCACTTCCAGTATGTCAGATGCGGTAATATTTTCAATTTTCCTAAGTACCTCCTGCAAGGTTTCTGCCCTGCCGTGTCTCAGAATTCCTTTACCGATATGAACCAGCAGACTGCTGCGGTTCTCATCGGCCATCACAATCTGGCCCTGAAACTGTTTTTTAGCAGAAGACAACTGCCTGATACCCAGTTTGTCTTCGCGGAGTTTTTTCAGTTCTTTTTGTATCAGCTCAGTACTTCTCTGCACATACCGGGCATCGCAGCTAAGGTAGCAATGAAACAAACCCGCGTCCTGGTAGGATTGATAACCACTCTCAATATGGTATGTATAGCCATATTTTTCGCGTATGCCGAGATTTAACCTGCTGTTTAACCCTGGACCCCCAAGCAGGTTGTTTAAAAGCAACAGAGGCCATTTTTTGGGGTTTTTCTCGGGATAAGCAGGCGCACCCATGATGGTATAAGCCCCGCTAAAATCGGTTTTTTCCGTAGTTGAAGTGGGTTTATAGTTCAGGATATGTTCTTTTTTGGGGGGCGCATTCCGGTGTTTGAGTTCCGGGATAAACCGATCTGCGTATTGTATGGCCTTTTCGGCAGCAATATTTCCCACCACCACAAATACCATATTATCAGCGGTGTAATGCTTTTCGGTGAAATCGATAATGTCGTTGCGTTCAATATTTTTTAGAGATTCTATGCTTCCCAAAATATTGTGTGCCAGTGGATGAGAACCGAAAACCTGCTCCTGAAATTCATCATAGATATTCTCATCCGGGGTGTCGAGGTACATACTGATTTCATCGGCAATTACTTTTTTCTCTTTAATAAGTTCTGCCTGTGGAATGTTGCTATTGAATGTAACGTCACAAAGAATATCAACGGCTCTGACGTAATGTCTTGCCTGCACTGTTGCATAAATGGCGGTAATTTCTTTGGTGGTAAACGCATTCATTTCACCACCCACAACCTCCAAAAAATTCAGCACATGAATGGTTTTTCGACGGTTCGTACCCTTAAAAAGCATGTGTTCCAGACAATGGGCCAGACCGGGATGCTGATGGTCATTTCGGCTTCCGGCACCAATTACAAACCCACAATGCACCAAACGGGTACCGGCCACTCTTTTGTGGGCCAGCCGCATCCCGGAGGGTAAGGTAAACAAAGCGTAATCGGTTTGCTTCATATTGCAAAGGTAGGTCTGTAAAATAGTCATGCCGGGCAAAGCCGGCATGACCATTGAAAAACAGAAAACAAACTATTTTACCATCAGCTTATCGCTGAAGACTCCATTTGTAGTTTGCACAGTGACACTGTACATACCGGCGGGCAGATTTACACTCAGCTGGGCACGGTTAGCACCGGGATTGATTTGTATTACTTTCTTTCCTTCGATAGTGAATACCTCAATTTGCTGCATTGATTCGGCCGATTTAAAGAACACAATGCCTGCTGCGGGGTTGGGGAACATGCGGATATTACCCAGGTTTAAATTTCGGGTTGCAGAAGCTTCATTATCTTTTATCACCAGCGTCAGCACTGAATCTTTTCCGGCTTCTCCGGGGCCATTAATATTGCGAATACCCAGCTTAAGGGTTTGCTGTCCATCCGACTCATTATCATCGCTTATGTTTGCCTTTCCTGAGAAATAGCTGTTGTTTTTAAGCACGTTGATGGTGCGGCCACTGAAATCGTAATCGCGCGGTGATACAGCGGTTCCTCCAATGGCAACCACATCAAAGGTGAAATTCTCCTCGGTGGGCAACACTTCCAGCTCAAATCGGAAGCTGTCTGCCAGTTCAGTGATGGTATCGCTGCTTTTGATAAAGTTGATTTTGGGCAGGGTCGCTTTTTCAAAATCTGCAATGGTTCTGGGTGTTAGCACATAACGCGAAGTGTAAGGGCTTGAATTGTCAAATTGCTGACAAATACCCGTAATGTTAAGGTAACCCGACGGTGCAGTAGTTCCGTCCAGTTCTGTTTCAGCATCAATGTTGAGCGTATCAATGGTCCCATCGGTATTTTGATAGCGTACATATTTGAACTGATTGTTATTGAGCGCAGTGGCAGGCCATTCTGAAGGGTCTACAAGTTTTACCCGGCGAACCTGCACCAGTTTGCTCTCATTTCCCTCTATCATGTCATTGACTAAAGCAGCTGCAGGCAATTTTCTATTTCCTGCAATCAGGATAATGGTATCCAAAAAGTCCATTTGAACGGTTCCCCAGAACTGCCTCACCGTGCCCTGAATCATTAACGAATCACCCACTTTGGGTGTGTAGCCAAAATTTCGGTTAGAAGCAAATACAGCTATACCACCTGTATTATCATTGATGACAAAATTAAGGCCGGGTGTAGCTCTCAGGTTGCCACTCAGAACGGTTCCTGTCACACGACACTTCACGTTCAAAGAGTCGGCTACAAGGGCAGAGCCACTCTGGGTATTTACCTTGGCAATTGGATAGAGGGGTAAATCATCGCTGGTAATGGTTACCACAAACGTATCTGGAGACAGAATGCGGGTATTTGATAAATTCTCAATCACAAAATAAATCTTCTCCTGTGACTCAAAATCATTGTCATTGATAATGGGAACCCGGAACTCAATGGTGTCAGGGGTGAATTCATCTATGGTCGTAATTTTTGCTGTGCCGAATGTGTAGTCGCTGCCATCGGTAGCCGTAGAAACAGATGACAAATCGCGGAGTGTAAAATCAGAAGATGCGTCAGACCGAGAAGCAACCACAACTTTTACGATGGCTTCAGGATCTTTTTCTAATACGGATTGAGCGGTACCGGCAAAACGGATTTGAGCGGGACCATCATTGTCTGTCATAACCAGTGTGAACAGGGAATCTGCCAGGGTAGCAACTCCGGAGATTTGACGCACACATAGAATGATCGTATCGTTGGGGTCTGTTTTGAAATCATCTGTGATTTTGGCAAAAATGGTTACACTGTCTGCCCCTGTGGTTTTACCCAGATTGAATACAGAGTCAGTATTGCTGCTGCCCAAGGAAAATTCACCCGGGATCAGCGTACTGTCGCCTCTGTACTTCACAAAAAGCTGGATTTTACTAATGGTAGTCAGCGCCTTATCCATCTTGATTTTCACACCCACCTTATTGGCATTTTCCTTAATGGTTATTCTGGTAGGTCCCAAAACGATGTTGGGGATATCATCATCTTTTACATTCACCGTATGAGCTACTTCTGTTCCAATCACACAATTGGAGGCCTGGTCAAGTCTCAGCAAAATGGTTTCGGTGTTTTCTGAAGAATTATCATCAACTAGGGAAATAATAGTGGTATCCGATGTTTGACCACCCGGTTTGAACGTAATGGTCTTGGGCTCACTTATGGTATAATCGGTGTTTTTAACAGCATCTCCTCCATTTACAAACAGTCGAACGGACTGATTGGCGTCATTGCTGTATTTTCGGGTTACGTAAACTTCCGTAGTTCCTTTATTTTCGGTGGTTGTGGAAGTTCTGGACCAAAACTCTACTAAGGGCGATGTGAGTGCTGCCTCATCCAGTCCAAGACCTACCGGAGTAAGTCCGCCTTTTGGGTTTACGGTATTTTTGGCATTCGGTCCCCACACACCATCTGCATCGGTATTGGCATAAAGTTCGCGGGCTGTTTTAAAGTCATAACTTACCACACGGCGCACACCGTTGCTATTGGTATTGGGCATAATAGCACCCCAGTGGCCGGCTTTTCCGTTTACACTGTCAGTATAGTAAGTTGCAACAGAAGCAACCGTTATACCCTCTGATTCTGCATAGCTGAGTGATAACGGACGATCTAGTCCTACCACATCATCATAAGTCGCAACAAAATTGCGGGCAGCGGTCATGGATTTACCCCATAGTGCTGTGCCGGAGGTATCGCCTGTGTTGGATGTGGCATCAAACTTCAGCACACGAATGGAGTCTGAGCAATACATTCTATGAGTGGTAGGAGTGGTACCGCCCCTTGCGGTTATGCCCAGGTAAACCTGCTTGCCTCTAATAAATCGTGTTGCATTACCTGTATACACAAACCCAAACCATCCTTCGTATGAACCTGTCTTGTCAGTGTAAAAAGTATCGATGGCAGCACCGGTAGAAAAGTTAATTGTAGAGCCGGTATAATATTTAAAACCGTTTGTGTCTATTAGCATAGGATTTCCTGCCCCTGCAAAATCCGTACTGAGTGCAAGATCTGCAGCTATCATACCACGTGTCGAGTATTGGTACATGGTATTTGCATCAAGACCGATAATTTTAAGCCTTGCAAGCACAGGTAGGCGCGTTGATGTGCCGGAACCCATATACTTGGGAACAATCAGGCCCTGAACCCGGGTGGAAGAATACTGCGCTGAAAGCTGCAATACAGCTGATAACAGCACGAATATGGTAATTTTTTTCATGATGGATATGATAAGAGGCAAAAATACCAAAAAAGACCGTTATTGCCAATTTAAAACAGGATAATTCAGGGGCTTATTCTTTGGCAAATGCAATGGTTTGTATATCAATGCAAAGGGCACCTGCCTGCATCAATACCCTGACACACGCCTCCAGGGTGGCACCGGTAGTGACAACATCATCCACCAACAGTATTTTCTTACCACGCAATGCTTCGCTGTTTGTGGCTATGAATACCTCCTCCACATTTCGCCATCGCTCCCACCTTGACTTTCGGGTTTGTGTTTGGGTAAATGTTTTCCGTATCAAAATTTCCGTGTTAACGGGTACCTGCCATTTTGTACCCAAACCATCGGCAAATGCCTCACTTTGGTTGTAGCCGCGTTGTTTTAGTTTGCGGCGGTGCAGCGGTACGGGAATAATCACATCTACATTTTCAACGCCCTGAGCGGATAATTCGGCGGCATATATTTCTCCTAGCCATACTGCCAAATCCCGGTTGTCTTTGTACTTGATTTCATGCAATAAACGGCGGGTGATACCACCCCTTCTGAAGATCAGAAATGCGCCCGCATTGCGAAGCGGTACTCGGCCCCTGAATATATCAAAAACCGGATTTTGGACAGGATTCACCATCCGGGCTTTGGGAAGTTTTTGCAGACAATAACCACACAACTGCCGTTCTGATTTTACCAGTGCCAGATGACAGAGCACACAAACCCTAGGGTAAAACAGCCGCTTCAGACTGTTCAGTAAAAATACTGTTTTTTGTTTGTTAATTCAACGAATATAGTCTATTTTTAAGAGATTTCCAAATAATTCATAATTTAGGTGAACTTTGCAGTGCAAACCATGGAACGAAGAGATATACCCAAACACAAAATCAGTAAAAATGCCATTCGTAAATCTCTGAGATTGTTTGGACTTATGCCGGCTTCCGACAAATGGCTACTGGCACTGGGCACGCTTTTTCTGGCTGTTACTGCTGCAACAGCCCTCCTTTTTCCTGATTTGCTGGGCAGAATGGTAGATGCTTACACCGATGTAAACCGCCTACAGGAAAGTGCCATGGTTTTTCTATTCCTATTCCTTGCACAGGCCATTTTTTCCTTTCTAAGAATTGGCCTTTACGTGCGGGTTGCCGAAAATCTGACAGCCACCCTGAGAAACCGGTTATACCGATCCGTGATTCTTCAGAACATGGACTTCTTTCACCAAAACCGCACCGGAGATTTACTCAGCCGTTTCACCGCAGACATTGGGCAGATACAAGATACTTTTACCAGCAACCTGGCCATGTTTCTGCGGCAGCTCATGGTTATTATCGGTGGCATTGTATATTTATTTTTCACCAGCAATACCCTATCGCTGTACATGCTCGGAACTGTGCCGGTGGTAGTGGTCATTTCGCTGTTTTTCGGGCGGTTTATACGCAAAATAGGCAAACAAGTACAGGAGCTCACCGGCCAAAACAGCGTCATTGCCGAAGAAACATTTACCGGCATTCAGAATGTAAAAGCTTTTACCAACGAGAATTTTGAAATGCAGCGCTACGGGAATGATGTGGAGCAGCTGCGCAAAAAGAGTATCTATCGTGGCTTGATGCGGGGTGCTTTCAGCAGTTTTATCATTGTTTGCCTGTTTGGCAGCATTGTGTGGCTGATTTTCCTGGGGCTTGGCATGGTAAGATCGGGTGAAATGGCCCTTGGAGAGCTCATCAGCTTCATGTTTTTTACCGGCTTTATTGGCGGGAGTATTGGGGGCATGGCCGAGCAGTTTGTACAGATTCAAAAAACACTGGGTGCAGTAGAACGGGTTTTGGATCTGATTGAAAAGCCCTCCGAACAAGCATTGCCCACATGGGGAACTCTAGAACCGGTAGATGGCAGGGTAGTTTTTGACAACGTTTCTTTCAGCTATCCCGGCAGGCCAGAATTCCCGGTTTTAAATGGGGTGAATCTATCGGTAGATGCCGGAAAAAGCCTGGCTATTGTAGGGCCCAGCGGTGCCGGAAAAAGCACCATCATCAACCTACTGTACCGCTTTTATGAACCGGATTCCGGAAAAATAACCATTGGAGAACAGGTCATTGCCGACATGTGTTTATTCAATCTGCGCAAGCAACTGGCGCTGGTACCTCAGGAGATTTTACTTTTCGGGGGAACCATTTATGAAAATATATTGTACGGAAATCCGGCCGCAGACAAGGAGGCAGTATACGAAGCAGCCCGCATGGCCAATGCCCATGATTTTATTTCTGCCTTTCCGGAGGGCTATGAAACAGTTGTTGGCGACAGAGGCATTAAACTGAGTGGGGGACAGCGGCAGCGAATAGCCATAGCAAGGGCCATGCTCAGAAATCCTCAGTTGTTGATTTTGGATGAAGCCACCAGCAGTCTTGACACTGAAAGCGAACAGCAGGTGCAATCGGCACTTAAAACCCTGATGATGGGACGAACCAGCATTGTGATTGCACACCGACTCAGCACCATTAGGCATGCTGACACCATTGTGGTGTTGAAGCAGGGTAAAATTATTGAACAAGGAAACCACGAAACCCTCATGAATAAAGAGGGTGGTTACTACCGAACCATGGTAGAAAAACAACAGGATCATACCGATTTTATCAATCATCACGAAAACCCCTAAAATTGTGTTAACAGCCCTGAAACGCTTTGCTTGGTTCTGGCTGAAAAGTCCACAGCGGAAGCAATTGGGCTATACCACCATCAGCATTGACCTGATGGGATTGTTGGGTCTATTTGGATCGAAAAAAAGTTGGGAAACCATCTGGGTTTGTGTGGGCATCAAAGACCGTTCAGATAACGTAAAAAGATTGGTAACATCCCTGTCTGCCATAAACGGAACAGGCATTTTTGGCTTGTCTATTTATGACCAGGGTAGTACCGATTCTGAAGCACTGCACTTATGGCTGCAAAAGCACTGGAACGGAGCGCTTGTATGGGAAAGCGAAAGTGGAGATTTTACACGTTCAGCAGCATTTAACCGAGCAATAAAACAGGCGAAAGGGGACCTGATTTTTGCATGCGATGCAGACATGACCTTACCACCGGATCTGGAAAACACCATTCGCAGGTATGTGAGGCCTAAAACCGCATGGTTTCCGATATGCCAATGGCAGTTAAACCCTGAAAACCCCTCCTGGAAATGGCTGAGTGCAGGTACTGGACTATTTGCGGCCCATAAAAAATGGCATGGACAAGCCATGGTCTATGATGAAAAATTTCAAAGCTGGGGAGGCGAAGACTGGGATATGTTTTTTCGATGCTACCAAAGCGGCATCATGCCTTTGCGCACAAGATGCAAAGGGCTATACCACCACTGGCATGAATCAGTGAAACCGGATCAGTATAAAAACCTATTCTAATGTCTGTATTATTGCAATGTACGCGAGTTATACACTTAGGATAAACAAGGCGAATCAAAGAATTTAATTCCCGGATTTTATAAAACATGTTAGGATAATTAGTCTGTTTTTTTGACACCAATTATCAATTCTATTGGTTTATTTATTATCAGTATTAAATGCTATTATTTTGGATTTTTATTTGATAATAAAACAGCTTCATCTTTTCCTGCAAGATTATCTGTTTCCTTTTAATCATTATTTAATGTCAAATTATTGTACGCATAGGCCACAAGGCGTTAATTCGAATATTAATATTGTTTTTATGAAAATAAAATTGACAGCCATAATTCTGTTTTTGTGTGCAGCACGATTGACGGCGCAAACCAATGTGGGCGGTAATTATTTTACCAATCAGACATGGACGCTTTCCGGTAGTCCCTACACGGTGACAGGTAATATTGCGGTGACCGCAGGCGTAACATTAACCATACAACCCGGAGTGGTAATAAAAAACACAGACAACCATACCATCACAATATCCGGAGCCCTGCAGGCAAAAGGCACTCAGACTGCACCCATACATTCTACCGGCGGTCGTATTCTTTTCAGAAGGGCCACACTGTCACAATCTCAAATCGAGTATTTTACATCGGTTGAAACCCATATTCAAATCGGAGATGAAACAGAATATGTGCAAGACAACCCCAAAAACTCCGACACACTGAGAATAAGTAATGCCAGTTTCACCGACGCTGATATTCGAAGTAAAGGATATATGACCAGTGCCGGCATGGTGGTAAAAAACACATCCATGACGCGAGGAAATATTACCGGATACTATCCCCGCAGTGAGCCCATTTATTTCATCAACAGCACTTTCTATTCCACCCGGATCAACTCTGATGCCTACAATTACGGGATTCGTTTTTATGGTTGTAAACTTTGGTCAAACAACCTGCAGGCCGCCTGCTGTGGCGGGAATCTACACTTTTATCAAACCGACGTAGTCAATGGAAAACTGGTTTCGGGCAGTGGCTACATTGTAGCAGAGCACACCCGATTCATCAACACCACCATAACCGACATTCAAAACAGCACGATTAAAAACTGTATTTTTAAATATGGTCCGGACAACACGTTAAATCTGGGCAGTACCCAAATTTCCCAATCGTCATTTATCGGCAACAGACACTGTAATTCCGGAACCGGTCTTGACGATTTTTCGGGCTCGGCCAGCAACATTACTATGGTGAACAACCAGATTGGACTAAAAGGCAGGGCCACAAGCATCAGCAATAGCAACTTCTGGAGCAATAGTGAATTCCATTTTAAGTACACTGGGACCACCAATATCACTGCGTCCGGGAGCTATTGGGGCACGAACAACAGTACCGAAATCGGCAACCGGATTTTTGACTATTGGGAGGACCCCAACCTTGGCAAGGTAGATTACACCGGTTTTGTTGCCTCACCCCGCACAGATTGCCCCATGAGTCCACCTATAGGATTATCTAAAACTGCCGTTGGGGGCGGTGTGAAGTTAACATGGAATGCCAACAGGGAAAGTGATTTAAGCGGTTACAAAATCTATTATGGCAGCAACGACGGAATTACTTTCAACAGCTCAATAAAAATAGGCAAGGATACCTTCTACACCCTCGCAGGAGCGAAAACAACAGATTTAATCCGCATAACGGCCTACGATAATCAGACAGACGGGAAAAATGACATGACCGATGGTAATGAAAGCTGGTACTCTGAGGATGCCATGGCAGAAGCTGAAATTTTAGGTAAGGATTCTACCCATTTTTGCAACGGTGGTCAAACCACGCTTTATGCAAAAAACACGCCTAATACCACATTCACTTGGCTTTATTACAATAGCCCTACCGGTAATTCCGCCGATTCAATCCGCATTACCAATCCTGGGCATTACCATGTGGTTGCCAGCAATTTTAATGGCTGCAAGGATACATCAGCACGTGTGGTAGTTTCTTCTTACTCCCTTAGTGTTCAGCAGTTCACAGCTAACATTATATGTAGTGGCAGCGCAGCACTTAAAAACAATGTTAACTATACGGGTAACCAACCGCTTAGCTACAGCTGGACGGCCGACCCCACGCTGAGCAATCTATCCATTGCCCAGCCGGAAGCATCTCCCATCAGTCAGCGCGATTATTTTGTGCGGGTAACCGATGGTGTTTGTGTGGCGAACTCCACCGCAACTGTTTATGTAAATCCGCTTACCATTCATGCAGGCCCTGACAGGGCTGCCTATTGCAGCAACGCTGTAAAAATGGCCCAACCCACTTCCAATTATTCAGGCAGTAAACCCCTTACTTTCAGGTGGTCTCCTGCCAACGGCCTCAACGATACCACCGCAGAACAACCCATGGCTACCCTACGCCAAACACGCACTTACAGACTGGTGGTAAAGTCCTCAAATGGCTGCACTGCCTCCGATGAGGTGACTTTGGTGCTGCAGGCACAGCCGGACCCTTCCATTTGTTTGGTAACTACGGACAGTCAATATAGGAATGTGGTGGTGTGGGATAATGCAGCGGTTGCTTCGGCCGATTCTTTTTACGTTTTCAGAGATGCTGCCGGTAGTGCATTTGAGCAAATAGGGGTGGTATCAGGCAAAGCAGCGGGAATATTCACTGATATGCAATCCGGAGCAGGCTCATTCTCCCGCAGATACCGAATTTCACTTAAAGATGAGTGTGGTCTGTCTACAAGTCAAAGCCCCTACCACAGAACAGTGCATTTGGGTATTAGCCCGGGGGTAACCGGACAATGGAATCTGTTCTGGAACAATTATGAAGGCCTGAATGTAAACAGCATCAGGATATGGAGAGGTAAATCCAAAGACAGCATGACCGCCATTGCCGTAATTTCACCATTCAACAACACTTTTACCGATAAGAATGCACCCACCGGGGATGTCTGCTACCGACTATCGTTTGATCTTGCGACCCCCTGTAATCTGTCTGGAGTAAACAACTCACCCATGTCCAACCTGGTTTTTAGCAAGGGGGTTGTAACAAACTCATACGCCAACAAAAACTTATTGCATATGCAGGTGCAACCCAATCCATCGACCGGTATTTTTACATTCTCGGGATTGACTGTGGGCCATTTAGCCATATTCAACACTTCGGGACAAAATGTGGTTACAACAAAAGTTTTGCAGAGAAATACGGTAATTGATCTTTCCGGGCTGCCCGTAGGCATTTATAGGGCTCGCTTTATGGATGAAGTAACCGGGTATGCCACAACAGCAGCATTGGTGAAACAGTGACATAAATATACGAAAAAAACATGAGAAAAACAATAGTAGGATTGGTTTTTTGTCTGAGCACAGCCGTTGTTGCCCAATCTCCCTCTCGCATCAGTTATCAGATGGTGGTTCGCGATGCTTCACAGCAAATTCTTGCCAACAATTCAATTGGCGTTCAGCTAAGCATTTTGCAAGGTAGTAACACAGGTAACGCAGTATACAAGGAAATCCATTCCGTAAAAACCAATGTAAACGGGCTGGCCACTTTAGAAATTGGGGGTGGAAATGTTATTAACGGCGTTTTTAAGAACATTGACTGGGCAAAAGGGCCCTATTTTCTCAAGACTGAAACCGACCTAAACGGAGGTAATCAATACACCTTGGAAGGCACAGCCCAGCTGCTGAGCGTTCCCTATGCGCTGTATGCAGGCAATGTGAAAGACACCTCCAACACCAATGAATTACAGGTGCTTGAACGCAAAGGCGACACCATTTTTCTAAGCCGTGGCGGATATGTAGTGCTGTCAACAGACAACGACAGCGACCCCGCCAATGAACTTCAGGTTCTATCCGGCAAAAACGATACGGTATTTTTGAGCAAAGGAGGTTTTGTGGTTTTGCCTAAAGCCAAGGATGACGACCCTGCCAACGAGCTTCAATTGCTGAGCCGAAACCGGGATACCCTCTTTTTAAGCAAGGGTAATTACGTGCTGATTCCCAAAGAAGCAGATGCAGATACCACCAATGAACTTCAGGTAATTAGCCGAAAAAGCGACACCTTATTTCTTAGCAGGGGCGGCTTTGTAGTGTTGCCCAAAATCGACTCAGCAAGTATTGCTAAAATGGGTTTTATCACTTCCAACTCTGTTAAATCAGGAAGTGGTTTTACCCATTTCGTAGGCGAAAAGTTTGGCGGTGGTGTTGTGTTCCATGTATGGAAAGACACGCTGGGAAATGAGCATGGCCTGGTAGTGGGAACCAGCTGGCTTTCAAGTTCTGAGGTATGGAGTAATATTACCAGCGCCGTTTCTCCATCAGCAAAAAGCTATTCGAACGGCCTGAGCAACTCATTGGCCATAGTAGGGCAATCGGGACACATAAACAGTGCCGCTAAGCTATGCATTGACCTGGTGAGCGGTGGTTACAGCGACTGGTATCTGCCCGCTGAATATGAACTGCTGTTGTTGTGGCAAAACAACCTTGCGGTTAACAGAACCCTGGCTACGATCTCAGGGGCGAAAACCATGCCCTATGAAACCAGCGTTTGGAGCAGCACAGAAACATCGGGTGGCAGCAGTGCCTATGGCGTAAACTTTGACATAGGAAACGCTACATTTGGCAGCGGAAAAGGAAACCGCTACTATGTGTGGCCCATTCGTGCCTATTGATAATCCTTGAAGATTAAGCCACAACCTATACCGCTGTGCCTTTCAGGGTGGTAGTGCTTGCACTGTGCACCAATACTTTTACCAAATCCCCCTTTTTGAAATGCTCCTTCGGAAAAACTGTTACCACATTCTGGTCGTTTCTGCCCATCCACTCCTCGCTGCTGCGCTTACTTTCAGCTTCAACAAGCACCTCCACCACACAGCCTATAAATTCCTGATTCTTGGTCTTGGACACTTCATTCTGAAGTGCAATAATCTCTTGCAAACGGCGGCCTTTCACGTCTTCAGGAACATCGTCGGTGAGTTTTTTAGCAGCCGGTGTACCGGGGCGTTCGCTATATTTATACATGTAGCTGAAATCAAAACGGGCCCATTCCATCAGTGAAAGGGTGTCTTGGTGCTCTTCTTCAGTTTCAGTGCAAAATCCGGCTATGATATCGCATGATATGCCACAATCCGGCAGGATGGTGCGGATCATGCTTACTTTATCCATGTACCATTGCCGGGTGTAATTTCGGCTCATTACTTCCAACACACGGCTATTACCGCTTTGGGCCGGAAGGTGTATGTAATTACACACATTTTTATATTTTGCCATGGTATGCACCACCTTCTCAGTAATGTCGCGCGGGTGACTGGTGCTGTAACGAATGCGAAGATCCGGAACAGCCAGGGCAGTCATTTCCAGCAAATCGGCAAAATCTACCGATTGGGCTTTTTCCTCTTCGGTAAGATGTTTAAATTCTTTTTTGGGGCCTCCGCCAAACCAAAGGTAGCTATCTACATTCTGGCCCAGCAGGGTGATTTCTTTGTAACCGGCAGCAGCCAGTTCGCGCGCTTCCCTCAAAATACTTTCAGGGTCTCGGCTTCGCTCCCGTCCGCGGGTGAAAGGCACCACACAGAAGCTGCACATATTGTCGCACCCCCTCATGATGCTGATAAATGCTGTTACCCCATTGCTGTTCAGCCGCACCGGGTTTAAGTCGCCGTAGGTTTCTTCGCGGCTCAGCAGCACGTTGATGGCACGACCGCCTTCATCCACTTCGGCTACCAGTTTGGGCAGTTCGCGGTAACTATCCGGACCCGCCACCACATCCACCAGCTTTTCCTCCTCCAGCAGCTTGTCTTTCAGGCGCTCTGCCATGCAGCCCAGCACCCCGATGATCAGATCGCGGTTTTGTTTTTTGTTGGCCCGCAGGTGTTTAAGACGCTCGCGGATACGCTGTTCAGCATTATCCCGAATGGCGCAGGTGTTTAAAAAAATCACATCGGCATCAAACTCGTCCTTGGTGGTGGCAAAACCATGCTCGCCCATGATGGAGGCGATAATTTCACTGTCACTGAAATTCATGGCGCAGCCATAACTTTCAATGTAGAGTTTTCTTGCGGCGATTTGGGTGGCTGTTTCTGTCACAGACCTGCAAATTTAGTAAATAGATGGGTACCTTGCTTGTTTACCTGTGCCGATATTCCAAGGATTTGTCTTAAACTTGCAGTGCTTTGAAAAGAGTATTGTACTGCCTCCTTGTATGCGCACCCTCCTGGCTTTGGGCACAAAGCAATGACGATAAAGGACAATTCAGTGGTAATCTTTTACTGAATTATCAAAAATATTTGCGAGATGATAAAATTGGTGCAAGCACCAAGGTGTATCAGGAAAACAGCGCCAGTGTGGATGCGTGGCTGTTTATGAATTATCGCATTAAAGGGTATAGTTTCACGGTGAGATATGATGCACTGAACAATTCGCCCCTGCTGAATCCACAAGGATCAATCACCAGTCATGGTATTGGTTTCTGGCAGGCGTCCAAGCAGATTGACAAACTGACGATTACCGCCGGTTCTTTCTATGATCAGCTGGGCTCGGGTATCTTGTTCCGTGCCTATGAACAACGGCAGATTGGTATTGATTACGCCCTGCAGGGGGTAAAACTCGAATACGCTTTTAACGAAAACTGGAAACTGAAAGGATTTGGAGGCAATCAGAAGGGTTATCTGGAAAACCGATTTGGCTACAGCAAGCAGGTAATTGCCGGTGCCAACCTGGAAGGCAACATCAACCTGGGCACAGATGCAAAATTCGGAACACTGCAAATCGGGAGCAGCGCCCTGAACCGCACCCTGGACCGTGGAACCATAGACGGGCTGGTAGCTGAAATTAACACTTACGATATTACCAAGCGGTTCATACCCAAATACAATGTGTATGGGTTTAATGGCTATTTTACCTACAATCTGGGAAATCTTACCTGGAATGCCGAGGTGAATTACAAAACCCCTGAAGCCATCCGCGATATGAGTAACCGGTTGATATCCTCCGATGGAAAAGTGTACTATACTTCGCTCAGCTGGGGTAAAAGCGGCATGAAGTGGGGAAAGCACAAGGCCAGTATCGGATTGAATCTTCAGGCCAGACATGTAGACAAATTCCCGCTGAGAATCACACCCAACGAACAATTGCTGAATGGATTGATGTCTTACCTGCCGTCGCTCACACGCCAAAACACGTATCGTTTGCTTGCCCGATACAATGCACCTGCGCAGGAATTGGGTGAAAACGGAATACAGGGCGAACTGGATATCAAGCCCCGCAAGGGAACCCAGATAACGCTCAACGGAAGTTACGTGCAATCCCTAAAAAACAATGGCAAAAACAACAAGGAGATTGTGCTTTTCAGGGAATACTACGGTGAAATTATCCAGACGCTGAGTAAAAATGCCAAGCTCAAACTGGGTATGCAAAGCATTCAGTACAACCAGGCGCGTTATGAGCAGGAAAACGCTTATGACGATGTATTTACCCTCACCCCATTTGGAGAACTCACCCTAAAACTGCCCAAACACCGCAGTCTGCGCATAGAAACGCAATACCTTCATACCGAAAAAGATCAGGGATCGTTTGCCAATCTTATCGCAGAGTTCTATCTCAATCCTATTTGGTATGTGGGAGCCGGGGACATGGTTAATATTGTTCCTCATCGTTATTCAAACATGGTTATTGCCAACGAAGTACTTCACTATCCAATGATTTACATGGGTTATACGAAGGGCAACAGCGTTTACACCATCGGTTATCTGAAGCAACAACAGGGCGTGAACTGCTCGGGCGGTATTTGCCGTCTGGAACCGGCCTTCAGCGGGGTTCGCTTTACGGTGAGTTCGAATTTTTAAGCAGCTATTTGGCTTATTCGTGTATTGGTTTATTGGGTAAATTCGAATTACCCGTTAATCAGCTACCCGAA
>Ga0164293_10000547_pt1 | contig 29989 bp, 28 predicted proteins | sample GEODES118metaG_FD_111487 | JGI IMG/M metagenome (GOLD analysis project Ga0164293, IMG submission 111487) | Eutrophic lake water microbial communities from Lake Mendota, Wisconsin, USA - GEODES118 metaG | ecosystem: Environmental > Aquatic > Freshwater > Lake | place: USA: Lake Mendota...
AATGTGCTTGTTTTAAGATAAACAAAGATATAGTTGTTTTCGAAATGACAAAATAATTACAAAATTTGCGTTTCCCGGTATTTAAAGGCACTAAGGCCTGTCAGCGTCCTGCAGTTGCTGGCGCACATACATATCGTAATAAAGTGCCTTTTTTGCCATTAATTCCTCATGGGTTCCCGATTCTGCCAGTTCTCCTTCTTCCATTACCAGTATCCTGTCGAATTGAAACAGTGAAAATATACGGTGCGTGATAATGATGGATGTTTTGCCTTCCAGAAAAGGTTGCATCCGATCCGCAATTTCACGTTCGGTTTTTGCATCTACAGCACTCAGGCAATCATCAAACACCACAATCCGGGCTTCTTTAATCAACGCTCTTGCGATGGATATGCGCTGTTTCTGTCCACCACTTAATGTCACCCCCCGCTCTCCTACCATCGTTTGGTAACCTTCCGGGAATTGCATGATTTCACTATAGATACCCGCCATTTTTGCAGCCGCGATAACCTCTTCCTTAGTTGCCTTCTGAAGTCCAAAACGGATATTATTCTCGATGGTATCACTGAAAAGGAAAATATCCTGAGGTACATAACTGATCCCATTGCGCAAACTATTTAAGGTGATCTCCTTTGCAGGCACTCCATCAAAAAGTAATTCGCCCTTATCTAAATCGTACATCCGCAAAAGCATTTGGGCCAGGGTAGATTTTCCGGAACCTGTTCTGCCAATCACAGCAATCCGCTCTCCCGCAAGGATGGTTAGATTCAAGTTCTTTATCGCTTGTATTCCGGTATCCTTATAGATAAATGATGCGCTAGAAAATTTGATCTGCCCTTTCAAAACCAAGGGTTGTGCACCGGCATTATCTTTAATGCTGGGTTCCCTGAGCAGGAATTCGTTGATCCTCCTTTGAGAAGCAACTGCTCGTTGAGTCATGCTGGCCGTCCACCCTATAGCACTTACCGGAAAAGTAAGCATCTGTATATACATCACAAATTCTGCTATCTTACCCACACTTGCCCCGGGTACCTGGTTTGCTACATCCAATCCACCAACCATAACGGTGATCAATGTACTTAAACCGATGAGCAATGCCATGGATGGAAAATAAATGGCTTCGGTACGGGCCAAACTAAGTGCATTGGCCCGGTAAGCTTCACTGTTTTTCCGGAAATATTGCACCATTGCATTTTCCTGTACAAAAGATTTGATTACCCTAATTCCTGAATAAGATTCCTGAGCATTACTGGTAAGGTCGCTTAACAGGGCCTGGATCTTTTCACTTTTCCTGTTGATGATGGTATTTACAAAATAGATAGCGAGGGCTAATAATGGCAATGGACAAAGCGCAACAATCGTAAGCTTCACATCGGCACGAAGCATGAAAAAAATACTGAAACCGATGATGGCCGCAAGGTTAATGAAGTACATGATGGCCGGACCGGTATACATCCTAACCCTACTAACATCTTCCGTAATCCGGTTCATGAGATCGCCCGTAGCTTGAGATTTGTAGAACGACATATCGAGTTGCTGGTAATGAGCGAAAATCTCGTTTTTCTGGTCAAATTCAATATGCCGGCTCATTACAATAATCGATTGCCGCATCAGAAACATAAAGAAACCACTGATAATGGCAATACCAAAAAGCAATAATCCGGTATAAAATATTTTTTGTTGAAAATTGAGTTGGTCAAAATAGGTGATCAGCCATTTTATCAGGAGATTGTAATTTTCTGTTCCTGCCTGTGCAGATTGATGAGTAAGGCTGCCTCCTCCGGTTTTAATGGATTGTACAACCGTATTCACTACATAACCGGTAAGTTGGGGAGAAAGGATCCTGAAATAATTGGTTAGAATGACAAATAAAAGGCCAAGAAAAAAATGCCATTTGTACTTTAGGAAATAATGATTCAGGGTAGATAATTGGGTCATTGAAACAAATTTAGACAATATTGGCCATCCTGAAATTTTTCAGCTGTAAATGCATCATCTGTAGCATTTTATATCCTTTATCTTTATCTCATGAAATGGCATTTGTAATGAATAGTATTGCAAACGAAAAAAAAAGTGAACGATTCTTGACCGAGGGTGTACAGGGTATCATGCGCATCACTATTCTAATTTTATTGTCATTCCTCAACTCAACGGCTTTTTCACAACAAGGCAGCAGTCCGAATCGGGTAGGATTGGAAGCTACGGGCTTACTATATCCCCGCCAGGTAAGTAATCAGGCTTACAAAGAAGCCGTAATTTTTTGGGAAGATGCCATAGCCAGTAACAAATCTGATGCAGCAGCCTGGTTTAATTATTACCTCTTAACCTCAAGAAGTAATGCAATTCAGCCCGACTTGATCCAAAAAAAATGTGGAGAAATCATCGATAAAGCCAAATTCTCTATTTCAGGAAAGTATCAGTACAGCCTGATGCGATACATTCATTCCCTCAACGAAATGAATACCGGAAACCCGCAGCCAGACAGTGCAGCACTTTGGTCGGCCTTTGAACTTGCTCAGGATAAAAATGAAATCTATCCTTATCTCATCCAGTTTGCTATAATCAGGCAGCATAAGAATTTATTACAAACTTATTGTCGGGAATATAAGGATTTATTTAAAATGTCTTCCTCGCTAATCGCTTATCACAGCAATGTGCTTCGATCGGCAAATACAAATGCCCATGTTTATGCCGGCGGATTGAACGACCTCATACCAATGGCCATTGTTCAGGAGGTATATGCCATCAGGCCCGATGTTCAATTGCATTACTACCCCAAAAGAGGAACAGCACTGCTTCCCAATAGTTTTCTTTGTTTGAGTTTAGGTTCAGATATCCTTAACCGGTATCCAAGTGGCCGATTGCAGGGATTACTGATCAAGGTTGAAGGAGATACCAAAATGAGCCAATTGCAGAACATCCTGTTTGATAAGATAGACTGGTCTTTTATTAATGTAAGACCTGATGAAGGTTCATTAGAAACGGTATTGGCTAAGCATTACCTTCCCTCGCTCCTATTGTTGCATCAGTATCTGCTTAAATCAAAAGATGAACATCAGATTCAAACCAGGATATGGCTGGATGCTATCGGTAACTATACCGGTGAAGCGAAAAAGGTTCAACAAGCCTTATCTCATTTGCATGACTAACTGATGAATATAGTGAAGCTGTCATACGAGAATGAAACCGATGAACAACTGGTATCGGGCATTGCAGCCGGCTCCAAAGCGGCATTCAATACATTGTATCAACGATATGGCCAGAAAATGTACAGTTATTTTTACCGGATGCTCTGGCAAAATCATGAACTGGCCGAAGATCAGGTTCAGGAATTGTTCATCAGGTTATTCAGACATGCACATGGTTTCAATAACAAGAGGAGTTTTTCAACCTGGCTATATAGCATTGCACACAACCAATGCAAGAATGAATATCGAAAAGCAGCAGTTAAAATGAAACATAAACCAGTTATGAATGAAGCTGTCAATTCGAATGCAGAGAAAAATCCAGACCTTCAAAAATTTAAATCTGCCATTCAAGCCAAGCTAAACCTGTTGCCCGAAGAAAAAAAAACTTTGTTTATCCTTCGTTTTGAGGAACAGCTCAGCGTTCCTGTTATCAGCAACATCTTAGAATTACCAGAAGGCACGGTAAAGAGCAGGATATTCTATCTTTTAAAGGAATTGCGCGATGAACTGTCGGCTTTCAAACATTTATCTATTTATCCATAAAATTGTACAAGATGGAACCTGAAGAAATCATACAGCAAAAAACCTGGGAGCAACTCACCAATCAGGAAAAAATTGTTTTGGCAGAACTTGTGCCAACCCCTGAAGATTATAATATGCTGAAGAAACTGATGGCATTGGCTGCAGATGCAGCTTCTAGTTCTGGAGAGGTTCCATCTGAACTTCGGTTGAAACTGGAAAATAAGCTTGAAGCTGAGCTTAATCCGAAAAGAAAATACCGGATGGCTTTTTATTATGCTGCTGCATCGATAGTGGCATTGTTCGTATTGTTTATCCTGTTAAAAAAACAGGAAAAGCCTGAATCGGACTGGGCAACATTACCCAAGGCCGATCCTGTAGAAAAGCCATTAACCGATACCGCTATAACAAAAGAAAAAATAACAACGGCAGGTACAGATGTTCCAGATAAACCCAAAATACCAGATCCTTTGAAAATACAGGATTCCGGTTCCATAAGAAAACCAGTTTCAATTCCGCTTGCGGTTGATGATAAGCAAACTATAGAGCGCACTGAAAAGGAGTACACAAAATCCATTTCTGTACAGGACCTTCTGGAAGATGACAACCTGAGCAGCTTTATCACTGCAGTTTATTAAAAAAGATTGAACGTTTTTTCCGGCTCCGTGTACAGGAAATAAAAACGTCATGAAAAAAACAATCTTAATTTTTACCTGCGCTTATTTTCTTTCTTTTGCCTTGAAGGCACAAATTGGTGGCAATTCGCTTTACAATGGCAGCCAGCAAGGAAACGAATACGGATTCAATACACTAGGTGGTGTTAATTTGAATCTGGATCCTGTGAACAGTTACAATTTCCAAAATCTTCTGGAGGCGAATGTAATGGCCAATGTAAAAGCCAGCAGTTTTGTAGCCATTTTTGCTATTTCGCAGCAGGCAACAACTATAGAATCTGCTGATCTGATGATGAACTCCCGGATCGATTTATTGCGTAACCTTTTATCGGAAGAGCATATTCAAGCCGACCAGGTATTTACCGATCCCGTATCATTGGTGCCCACTTATGAAGTTGAAGTGGAAAATAAAAAGTACAGCAGAACTTACAATGAAGTTCCATCCGGCTTCGAGATGAAAAAGAATGTTCACATTACTTTCAGGTCGCATGAACAAATCAATCGTATCATTTCTTTGGCAGCCCGTGCTGAAATTTATGATTTGGTAAAAGCCGATTATGTAATTGATGACCTCGATAAGATACTGGAGAATCTCAGAAAAGAAGCCCTTGAGATACTCATCAAGAAGAAGGAAGCCATTTTAAAGTTGGGCTTAACGGCCAGGTTTACCCAGGTAGGAGAAAAATACGGTTCCGCTTATCCGCTGGAAAGATATCAGCAATATTATGCTTACAAAACCGGAACACCGCAGCATTATGCTACCCAATACAAAAAAAGCACGATCCGTCGGGTAAATTATAATTATGCAGAAAAAAACAAGACCATCTATTATGAGAAAGTATCCGACAAGCAATTTGATAAAATCATAAATCCAGTTGTTGGCGAACCTATGGTGCAGGTTTATCTATCTTTAAAAGCGCCCTTTCAAGTGTACGACCCGAAAGATGAAGCAGATGTGAAGGCTTATAACTTAAGGGTTCGAGATATAGGTGAGAAAGAGATGCAATTACGTTTGATAGAAAAACAAAAGCAAATTGAACAAATCGGCAAGAAGCCTGTAAAGCCGTAGTTGTTATGATTGTTCAATCTGAACCTTCATTCAAATCAATCAGCCGTTCTTCAGGTATCGAAATACGGTCAGCTTTATCATTGCCCGGATACAAAAACTCAACCTGACATTTATTGCTATTAGTTTCATAGCAGGCTACAATAGCATTACCGGCAGGCTTAAATTCAGTATCGAGTAAAAGCACCTTTTGCCCTTGATTGGAATTTCATATAGGATATTTTGGATTTCCAATATAGGAGCATAATGCAGATTTTGATAGGATCTTTATCCACAGTATCTCAAATTCTATGCATTGAAAAAATCATATAATAAAAAAAAAAATCAATTGGAATAGTTTTTTGAAATTGAAAAACAAGGTTTTAATCAAAAAAATCTAATAATTTTTGTTCCTAAAAATTTGAAACCGTACTTTTACCGCGGAGAGATGGCAGAGCGGTCTAATGCGGCGGTCTTGAAAACCGTTGACTGTTACAGGTCCGGGGGTTCGAATCCCTCTCTCTCCGCATCATTTCATAACGAAATAAGCTAAAACCCTGTTTATCAATGATAACCGGGGTTTTTTTATTAGAAAAAAATAGCGCTAACAGTGATTATTTAATGAAAGCTATATAATCTACTTCAAGAGAAAATGGGCCTTCCTTTTTTTCATGGGTCATTATTCCCAGTCGTACTATATTGTTTAAACTTTTCGTTTTCATCATATTTCCTGTTGGCTCACCTATAACAATTTCTTTAAAGTCTTTAAAATAAATAGTCACCTCTTCCCAGGTGTCATCCTTCTTTGAAGAAAATTCATTTATATAATTAGGTTGAGTCCAGTTCCTATCGTCTTCCAAAGTAAAAACAAACCTTTGTTTGCTTGATTTAAACTTAATTTTAATGCCAGTAAACATCGATAAGTCAAAACTTTTATACTTGGTTTTGATAGATGAAAACCCACCATAATTATCTAAAGAAATATTTCCGGATAGCAAAACAGAATTATCAGTGTATTCAATTTTAGATTTTGTAATACCCCCCATTATATTATCGGAAAGTAAAACCCATTCTTGATTTTTTTCAGCCGAATTGCCAAAATCAATAATTGATGATTGACCGAATGATTTTAGTGAAGAAATGGCTAGTAAAAAGAAAATTATTTTTTTCATTTGTTAATCTTTAAAAGGTTACATTATATTTTTTGAACGGAATCTGCTACTCAACTGATTGAATAGGTATAAAGCAAATTTAAACTAATAATATACTCCACAAGCTTATCGAAAGCTATTCAGTATTCGAATGTTAACGCTTCAATTTCTGGTACTATCGATGAAACCATTAATTTAAAAAGTAATCCTAATGCTCTTTATACCAATTAAAGGTTCTTCACTAAAAATTCATGGAATTTTTGCTATGAAAAAATCAAGACTTTTGTTTTATAAAATGCGTTTTCGCACCAGAAAACGGAGTGTATTTTGCAGCGCTCTCCAATAGGTGAAAATTACGATTTTTATTTTTACATTACCTTATGAAATAAAGCAGGAAAAAATGATAACTTGTTGCCTTGACTTTTTTAAGAAATACCGACATTGAAGCATCAGATGAATTATTGCTGAAAACATACTCCGAAAGAGGTGATTTGAATGTATTAGCCACACTTTATCAAAGGTATATGGACCTTATCTATGGGGTTTGTTTAAAATATCTTGAAAACAATGAGGATGCCAGAGATGCGGTGTTGAATATCTTTGAGGAACTTACGGTAAAGGTAAAAAAGTATGAGATTCAACATTTTAAAGCATGGCTCTATCAATTATCGAAGAACCATTGCCTGATGATCCTCCGGAAAAGAAAATCGATTCCGGTTCATGCAGAAATTGATCTTATGCAATCAGGCGATTTGCTGCATCTCGACTATGATAACCGAACAGAACAACAGTTTAATTTGCTACAGCATTGCATGGAGCAATTGACTGATCATCAAAAAAATAGTATCCGCATGTTTTATCTGGAAGGGAAATGTTATAAAAACATCGCAGATTCAACAGGTTTGGATGCCGGTAAAATAAGAAGTTTTATACAAAATGGGCGTCGCAACCTTAAAATTTGCATGGAAAATAAATCTATTGAAAAATTAACGCATTGAAAGAAGGAAAAAAATATGGAGAATTTACTGCAGCAGATGCGCTAAGGTATCATTCAGGGCAAATGACTGAACAGGAGATGCATCAACTGGAGCTGGCTGCTTTAGATGATCCTTTTCTTTCTGATGCCTTAGATGGATATAGCCATGATCCGGATGCTGTCAAATCGCTTGAAGAGTTAAGGAATCAAATCCCTCAAAAACAGGAAAGTAAGCTAAAGCCAGTAGTTCCCATCAAACGGAAAAAATCAAACATGCTTTTCCGTATTGCAGCTATCTTATTGGTATTGGCCATTCCGGGATATTTCCTACTGAAAAAAAACCAATCTGAATCTAAAGAGGTATTGGCAATAGAAATGAAGGATTTGCCCGTAATAAGATCAATTCCCGATAGGTCTTCCTTAACGGATTCTGCTGATCTGGCCATTAATGAACCCAATCCTGAATCTAATAAAACCCTAAATCCAACGCAGCAGCCTTCAAAGAACATAACGAACACGAATGCCGGAATGCCTTTAGATGATATTCCTTCCAATGCTCAAACCGAAGTGGTAAGTGAGCAAAAGGAAACTGAAAAGATGGAAGCCCCTATTGCAGTTCGTCCATATGAAAAAGAGCAAATTACCAATCAAAACGATAAACAGATGGTGATTACCGGTAAAGTTACCGACCGTCGTGGACAAGCCATACCGGGAGCGATCATTTCCAATCAAAACAACTTTGCTCAAACCGATGCTTCCGGTAATTTTCGTATACCCGTGAAAGATAGTGCTGATTTTCTTGTTTCTGCAACGGGGTATGAATCGAAAAACCTCAGCAATCAAGAAAGAAAGGAAACCATCGTTTTGGAGCAAGATCAACAGCAGCTAAGTGAAGTGGTGGTTACAAGTGCCGATTCCAGAAAAGTAACAAAGAAATCCAAATCTGCAGCATCAACAAATATTAATGCCGGCGACCTCGAAAGGGATCAAAGCATACCTGCAGAGGGTTGGGCTTCCTTTCAGCAATATATCAGCCGAAATAAGAAACAACCTCAGAACGAATTGCTTGTACCTCAGTTCGGTGCAGTGGTATTGCAATTTAAAGTGAACGCTAAAGGAAGGCCTGAAAAAATAAAAGTAATTTCTTCTACGTGTAAAAGCTGTGAAGATGAAGCCAAAAGATTACTGAGAGATGGTCCTAATTGGACTTATCTTAACGGAAAAAAAACCAGTTGGAGTGTAATTTTTTAGTACGTCAGGCAAACTTCGTGATAAACCCGCTTAAGCGTTTGAAGCGATCTCTATTCAAAGTGAAATAATTATTTCTTCCTTCTTTTCGGCATTCTATCAATTCGCTTTCTGCCAGCAACCTGATATGATGCGAACAGGTTGGTTGCGAGAGTCCGGTGAGGGTCACCACATCGCAGCAACGGATAGCACCTTTTTCCAATATCTCCTCCAATATGCTCATGCGGTAAGGATCGGCAATTGCAGCTATAGCTTTCTCATAAAATGCAGTTTCTTGTTCCTTTATTAGCATAAGGATACAAAGATAATAGAGATAATACCGATTGGACAAACAATATAGTCCAGTATCGGCTATCGCCTCATTGTACTATTTGTTTGATACCATCGGCATTGACTCCCGAAAGCATTCGGGATAAGATTTATAAAATATTGGCATATTATATAAATCACATTGGTATAACTTGCGATTGATTAACTTTTAATGGTAATGCCGGCAACAACTTTTTATCATTTTCAAAGCCCGATCGGAGAAATTGAATTGCAATTTGAAAATGAACTGCAGGTAAAACTACATTTTTGCGGTTCAGAGGAAAAGCCGGATCCATCATGGAAACCTGCTGTGATTTCAAAAAAAACCGATGATCATATTGTCAAAGCCGTTAATGAACTAAATCAGTATTTCTGCGGGGAGTTAAAAGATTTTTCTATTCCGCTATCCTTAAACGGAAGCAGTTTTCAACAAAAGATCTGGAATCAGTTGAAAGATATCCCTTTTGGCACCACCAGCAGTTACCTGCAATTGAGTAAGCGCTATGGTGATGTAAAAGCGGTTCGTGCTGTTGGTTTGGCGAATGGGCGAAACCCTGTAGCCATATTCGTTCCCTGTCACCGTGTGATTGGAAGCAATGGGCGATTGGTAGGTTATGCAGGAGGGTTATGGCGTAAAAAGTGGTTGCTGGCACATGAATCGGCTGTATTCGGGAATACCGTGCAGATGGACCTCTCTTTTTAAGTTGATCGTTAATGCAAATCAATGCTTCCAAATGATAAGGGCAATAGCTGACCAGCCTGATCTATAACTATAACTTTTCCGGTCATTCCCGAAAGTATAAGCCGTATGGGATATTTCATCCTTTCTTCATACTCACGCAAACTCTGCCGGCACATGCCACAAGGTGAAACGGGTTGTTGGCTTTGGCCTTTTAAATTATGGCAGGCGATGGCCATGGTATGAATAGGAATATCAGTGTATAAGATCGCTGCAGAAGAAAGCAGCACCCTTTCTGCGCATATCCCTACCGGATAGGATGCATTTTCCTGATTTGTACCTGAAACTGTTGATCCGTTAACCAGTCGTGCGGTTGCGCCAACTAGAAATGAACTATAAGGTGCATAGGCTTTTTGAGTCATCTCCCTGGCGTTCTGCAATAAAGCAAAGTCCTCCGGCGCCAAGAATGCCCCTTCATCGAATAAATGATAATTGAACTTGATTTCTGCTGTTTTCATCATATATATTTGAAAAAAAATCCTCTTGCTTCTTGCAGGAGGATTAGTAAGTTAACATAAATTAGGTAAATGTTTTATTTTATCCCATTGAACAAGCGCTTCCATCTTGGCCCGCCTTCCCAGCTAAACCAGATTAATGAAGCTTTACCCACCACATGGTCTTCGGGTACAAATCCCCAATAGCGGCTATCCAGTGAATTATGCCGGTTGTCGCCCATCATCCAGAAATAATCCATCTTAAAAGTATATTGGGTTGATTCCGATCCATTGATGTAAATTTTTCCATTTCGGTTTTCAAATTTATTGCCTTCATACACTTCAATACAACGTTGGTAACGGATAAGGTTATCTGCAGTTAAGGCAATAGATGAACCTTTTTGGGGAATGATGATTGGGCCGTAATTATCTACCGTCCAGCTGGTGTTCGCCTGATAATAGGGATAGAGTTGCTTAGAAGGAAAAATAGGGCTTTGCAAATCTACAATAAATGGGGTTAGTGAATAACCTGCAGGCAATTTCAATGATTTGAATTCACTGTTGGTGATATTGATGAGTAAATTATTACCAAATTGTTGTAAATCGCCCTGATCTTCCCTGACAGCAATACCCCATTCGTTCAACTGTTCTTTATCAGGCATACCAGCATTAGCAGGAACCTGTAACTGGTAATAACGTTGCGATTCTGGTAACAATTGCTGCGGCTGATCGTTGATGTAAACCACTCCATTCACCACGCTTAGCTTATCACCTCCCACAGCAACACATCGTTTGATGAAATTCTCCCGTTTATCTACCGGACGGTTAATGATGATATCTCCATAATCCTGCCATACCCTATCGCGACCAAGTTGCCTCACTGCTTCATAATAGGTGGTTTTACTCCCAAACCTCTCTTCATCATTGATGAGTGTATCGTTTACCGGAAAATTGAAAACCACTACATCATTACGTTTTACCGGCTTGGCAAACCAACGGGTGTAAGGCAGTTTTATCCATTCGAGATACGATTTGCCTTTAGTTACAGGAAGCGTATGGTGAACGAATGGCATGGCAAGCGGTGTATTGGGCAGCCTGGGCCCGTAACTGAATTTGCTTACAAAAAGGAAATCGTTTACCAGCAAGGTTTTTTCCATTGAAGGAGTTGGAATGGTATAGGCCTCAAAAATAAAAGTACGGATAATGGTTGCGGCAACAATCGCAAAGAAGGCAGCATCTATCCACTCCCGAGCACCGGATTTTTTATAATTATCTACTACCAGTTTACCGGCATATTTTTCATTTGCGGAAAAACCGAGATAAGGGAAATAAATGAAAGGAAGGATTACAGTTGCGGCATGATGCCAGAAACCAAAGCGCCCGAAATGCTCCACAAATTTAATGGTAAGCCAGATGGTAATGAATTGCCCTGCAATCGGAATCAACTGGAAGAAAAACCATTTCTTACTCAAGGCCATCTTTTCTACCATGCACCAGGTATTGTAAAATGGAATAAATGCTTTCCATCCTTCAATACCAGCTTTTTTAAACATGCCATATAAACCGATATGCCATAATGCAGTACAAACAATAAAAATGATCCAGCCCGTATTCATATGTGTAGATTTTTTCCTGCCAAAAGTAAGATTCCGTTTAATAATTCCTGTACCATTCTGCCTAAACCTTTGAAACTGGTGAAGTTTTAACAAAAATTATGATACTTCCAAAGTTGAACTCCCTCGATTTTGCCTACTTATTTTTTGGCAAAACAAAGCTGTTGATGTCTGCAACTGATATGGTTTTACCGGAAAGAATGATAAGCCGTTCTACCACATTACGCAATTCTCTAATGTTTCCTGTCCAGTTGTGTTCCCGAAGCGCGGCAATAGCATCCTTCGTGATTGCCTTCTTGGGTTGCCCGTATTCAGCGGCTACCACTTCCAAAAAATAATCCACGAGGTGAGGAATGTCTTCTTTTCTCTCATTGAGTGAAGGAACATGTATGATGATCACGCCAAGGCGATGATAAAGATCTAACCGGAACAACTTTTCATCTACTTCTTTGAGCAAGTCTTTGTTAGTTGCAGCAATCACCCTCACATCTACATTGATGTCTTTATCGGCACCAACCCTTGTAATTTTTCCCTCCTGAAGGGCTCTGAGTACTTTGGCCTGAGCATTGAGGCTCATATCTCCAATTTCATCAAGAAACAGGGTACCGCCACTGGCTTGTTCAAATTTTCCGATGCGTTGTTTTATGGCTGATGTGAATGATCCTTTCTCATGCCCGAAGAGTTCGCTTTCGATAAGTTCCCCCGGAATAGCTGCACAATTCACTTCTACAATCTGGTTGGCATGACGGTTGCTTTTTTCATGAATCCAACGGGCTACCAATTCCTTCCCTACCCCATTTTCGCCGGTGATCAAAACCCGTGCATCTGTTGGGGCTACTTTTTCAATGGTATCTTTTATCTTCTGGATGGAATGGCTTACACCAACCATTTCGAGTACTTTACCTACTTTTCTTTTCAGCACTTTTGATTCTGAAATCAGCGTTTGCCGTTCTGCTGCGTTTCTGATGGTTATGAGCAGCCTGTTCAAATCGGGCGGCTTACTGATAAAATCGAACGCCCCTTTCTTAACCGCTTCAACTGCCGTATCAATAGTACCATGTTCACTAATCATGATGAGAGGAATTTCGGGATTAACTTCTCTTGATTTTTCTAAAAATTCCAGTCCGTCAAGCTTTGGCATCTTGATATCGCATAAAACAATATCATAAGTTTTCTCTGTAAATTTTTTCAGTCCTTCTTCGCCATCAGCAGCTTCGTCAATTTTGTAGCCTTCAAATGAAAGGATTTCAGAAAGTGTTTTCCTGATTGCTCTCTCATCGTCTATTATCAAAATATTAACCATATCGTTTTCAGTTTTGGGAATTGCGCCAGTTAACTTGTATGTGATAACCGCTTCTTCAAAAATAGCGATTTATGCAGCGCAAATATTTCTTTCTTATCACCCTCATTGTATTCCTTCCATTTTTAATGCAGTGTGAAGGTCAGCAGCAACAAGAGCAGTTAAAGGTTCCAGCCGCTACAGATACCAATAAAAATCCTTTTCCTCAAATTTCAGCAATTCCTTTACCTGAGGGATATGCCCGTATCTCCCAGCCTCAGGGCAGCTTTGGTGAATGGCTGCGGCAATTAGCTTTGAAAACCGACCGGCGGGTGTTTTTGTACAACGGAAAACTTAAAGCGAATCAGGATGCACAATTTGCTGTGATTGATATCAGTGTCGGGGATCAAAATTTACAACAATGTGCGGATGCGGCTATGCGGCTAAGGGCGGAATATCTGGCGGCAAATAATAGGTTTTCAGAAATCAATTTTAATGATAACGAAGGCAAAAGCTATCCTTTTACCGGAGCTTTCACCAAAAACAATTGGCAAAAGTATTTGAATCTGGTGTTTTCCTATTGTGGAAGTGCTTCCCTGAACAAACAGTTAAAGCCGGTAATTCCATTCACTCAGATCCAACCAGGCCATCTGCTGATCAATCCCGGATTCCCCGGCCATGTAGTAACGGTGATGGATGTAGCTCAAAACAAAAATGGCGATAAAATTTATTTGCTTTCACAATCGTATATGCCTGCGCAGGACGTTCATATCCTTAAAAACCCAATATCAGAGGCATTGTCTCCATGGTACGAAATAACTGAATCGGAACAAATCATCACACCCGAGTACCGCTTTTTCAAATCGGCCCTCAAACGGTGGTAATGTTTTGAAAATAAGCATGAAGCCATTAACTTTGCCATCCCCATAATCGGGACGTAGCGCAGCCCGGTAGCGCACACGTCTGGGGGGCGTGTGGTCGCTGGTTCGAATCCAGTCGTCCCGACAAACACTATCAAGCCTCGGCAATTGCCGGGGTTTTTGTTTTATGCAAACGAAGCTAACTTCAGTGTGTGATAAAACACAAAAACCTAAGCGAGTGAAACAAGCAGGCTTGTTGATGTTTGGCCTCCTCATTTTTGGATCACTGAAAGTAATCCAGTAGTTCCGAAAATATTGTTTTGTAAAACAATAATTATTTTAGAAAACATCACCTAAATTGAATACCGGCTTTAATGACCGGCGTTTTTATTTGGTGTAATGTAGAAAATATAATTTTGATGAAGGTAATAAATATATTACTTACGAAAAGTGAAAAAAAATGAATTAATCAGATTGCTGCAAAAAGATGGATGGTTTGTAATCAGGGAAAGCGGCAGCGACATGATTATGGTACACCCTATTAAAAAAAAACAAATTGTTTGTCCTAATCATGGTAGTCATTAGGTTGGTAAAGGATTAGAGAAAAAAATTAAGAAAGACGCAGGCATCTAAAAAAAACAAATTATGAAAATTGAAATGATTGTAGAACGAACAAAAACCGGATATTCAGCTTACTCAGAAAAGTATCCTGTTTTTACTGTAGGCAAAACATTACAAGAGCTTAAAACAAATATGCTTGAAGCATTGAATCTTCATTTTGTAGCAAAAAGGAAGATATTCACTGAAGCTGATTTAAAAATCACTTTGGATTTACCACAATTTTTTGAATTTTATAAAGTTATCAATGCAAAAGCACTTTCTGAAAGAATTGGAATGAATCAAAGTTTATTGGCTCAATATATAAAAGGAATCAAAAAGCCTTCCTCAAGTCAAACTTTAAAAATTCTTCATGGTGTGCAACAAATCGGAAATGAATTGGCTGCTATTCGTTTTTTGTTGTAAGTAAAATTGTTGCTACAAAACTTGAATTAACATCCTCCAAAAAGTTCGAACTCCCGGTAATCATCCCGACAAACAACGAGGTGCCCTACATGGCGCGTCGTCGTTTTTTTTAATCTTTTTTTCGTATTATTACCTGCCCAAAAATCATACATCAATCTAACATCATGAAATCACTTCTTATCACACTTGTACTCTCTGGTATGATATTGGCTGTGTATGGCCAGGCTAATTCTTTTGTTTGGAATAAACTTCAAACAGTTCCCTACCCCGGAAAGCAGGATGATATTTGTTTTGTTGATGAAAATAAGGGATGGTATTGTAATGGACAGGGCAAGATTTATCACAGCAGCGATGGAGGAACTAAATGGGAAAAAATATTTGATCAGCCCGGAACTTTTTTCAGATGTCTGGCATTTATTGATTCACTACGTGGTTTTGCGGGAAATGTGGGAACTGATTATTTTCCGGATGTAAAAGATACCATCCCCTTGTATCAAACAGAAGACGGAGGCAAAACCTGGAAGCCGGTAGTTTACAACGGTCCTTATGTAAAAGGCTTATGCGCCATTGATGTGGTGAAAGAGCAGTATATCAATCATGGTAACATCGATTACAAATACCATATCTATGCAGTTGGACGAGTTGGTAGCCCTGCCAATATGATGGTTTCACACGATGCCGGTAAAACATTTACTTCTTGGAGCATGAACGGGAATTGTAAAATGCTTTTCGATATCAAGATGTTCAATACAAGGGAAGGCATTGTTTGTGCAGCCACTAATGAAGATGTTGCAGAGAGCAATGCATTGATTTTACTAACAAAGGATGGAGGCAAAACATGGGAGAAAAAATACCAGTCGAACAGGCCGTTTGAAACCACCTGGAAAGCTTCTTTTCCAACAAGAAAAACCGGATATGTTACTATCCAGAGTTATAATTCCGACACTACTATCAAGCAACAACGCATAGCCAAAACTACCGACGGCGGCAATACCTGGCAGGAATTGAACTTATGCGAAGATGCGAAGGCAAGATCGTTTGGTGTTGGTTTTATCGATGAGCTTCATGGCTATGTTGGTACACTTAACAGCGGCTATGAAACCACAGATGGAGGGGCAAACTGGCACAAAGTGGATATTGGAAGGGCTGCTAATAAAATAAGGGTGTATAACTTCTCTAAAAAAACAATTAACCTCTATGCAATTGGAGTAAATGTGTACCAGTTAAAAATTGATAAATAAAATTGATAAACATCCATCTATATTTACAAAAAAATACATTAAAAATCATATCAAAATAAAAACATGAAGCAAACATTAACCTTTTTAGCCTGCCTGATCACCACATTATGCAGTGCGCAAACCAAATGGGAAAAAGTAGAGATTACGCCAAATCTATTCGTTTCCTTTCCTGCTCAACCAATTAAGTCGGAGCCTGCAAACGGACAAAAAACTTTTATACTTCGATCTGCAGACAGTACCGCCAATTATATTGTTGCGGCTACAGATTTAGGCATATTGATGGGCATTGATGAAGCTACTTTAAGTGCAGAAATGGAAAAAGAAGAAAGCTGGGAACAGGCTAAATCTGCTTTCATGAACAGTATGGGGCCTGATGCCACTCTGGTAAAAAGCGAAATGACAACCCTTCAGGGCAACAAGGCTTTGAAACTGATCATCGAAAGGAAGAATGAAAAAGGAGCTATCAATACTTTAACTGCATTCATATTTGTGAAAGGAACTACCACTCACAACGTCATGTTCAATAACAGAGGCGGTTTGGCCGATGAAAAAATGAAACAGCAATTCTTCGAATCTGTAGAAATAAAATAAGGAGAAAACAGGTTATCGTACATCGTTGCGCCAGGCGACCTGTTAGAGGCTCTTGCCTTTACTATTTTCGTTGACGTATACCGTTTTTGTCAATTACGGTGAATGACCGGGTAATATCAATCTCTGAATTTGATAGAAGAGATTCTATTAAAAAAGCCCGGTTCTTCTGGGAGGTAAGAATCTAATCTCAAACAAATTATTCCTTTCTCAGGTTTATAATTATGTTTAAAAAAAACTCTCCATAATCTCTCTAAAAAGTAAGGATAATTCTTTCTTCTTTTACACTAGTATTGACTTTAAAAATGACAAAACTTTTTGTAACTTGAGTTTTAAATTATAAAGATGAAAAGAGATAAAGCGATAGATACAGTTAAAGAACTTCCTAAAGAATTTGAATTAGATACGTTGATTGAAAGACTTGTTTTTGTGGAGAAAGTAGAACAAGGGTTAGCGCAATTAAAAAAAGGCAAGACTGTATCGCATGAAAAAGTAAAAGAAATGACAAAAAAATGGTAAATATTATTTGGACTGAATATGCCATTGAAGACTTAAGATTAATTCATGAATATATTTCAAAAGATTCAAAACGATATGCAGATAGGTTAGTTGAAAAAATTATTGAAAGAGTTGATCAACTTCAAAACTTTAATAAGTCTGGACGAGTTGTTCCGGAGTTTAATTCTGAAGCAATCCGGGAATTAATAGAAGGCAATTATAGAATAGTTTACAAGATATCGCTAAATCAAATCACGATAATTCGTATTCACCATGCGGCACGTCAATTAAAATAAACCGCCTGTTACGCAAATCCGTTTCGAAAGGCACTACCACTCACAACATCATGTTCAATAACAGCCGCGTTTTGGCTGATGAAAAAATGAAACAGCAATTCTTCGACGCTGTCCTGCCCCCGCTTGCGCAAATCCGCTGTTGTACGCTGCATTGGTCTAGAGAAGACTAAGCAATTCTTAATTTCCTCTTAGGAAGCTGAACATTAAAATTCACTTTTGCATGTAAAGCATTAAACACTTTTATTACTGTGTCAAACCTGGCATTTGTGAAGTTGTTTTCTAGTTTTGAAATCTGCGCTTTCTGAACACCAACCAGCTTTCCGAGTTGTTCTTGTGTTAAGTTATGATGAAGCCTTGCCTCCTTTATAGCATTCCCTAATAAATCAAGCTTAAGTTCATGTTCAAAGCTGTCTCTGGCGGATGTACCAACTTTCCCTACATGTTTGTCTATCATTGTGTCAAGGGAAACAGTTTTTAATTTTTTCTTGGTCTGCATAATTTATTATTTTTTTTGAGCTAAATATTTTTGTCTTATTTTTTCGGCTTTGTCAAAGTCTGCCTGGGGTGTTTTACCTGTCTTTTTTATTAGGCCATGAGTTGCAAGTACCAATGTTTTTTGCCCATGTTTTTTATCCAAAAAAGCGAAAAGTCGATAATAACTCTTATTGTACAAAGTGCTGAACTCACAAATGTTATCAGTCAGCTTTTTGAATAACTCCGGATCATTCTTTAGTTGTGCTTTTCCAATATTATAGTAAATTTTCAATTGAGCTTGATTGTTTAGCTGCTCCATAAATTCGACAGCTTCAGGTAAAAAATTCAACAGAAAACTTCTCGACCATTTAGTTATTTTTATAAAAGATATAAGTTTCCTTATAAAGAAACAGAAGAATTTATAGCCGTAATGGGGAAGCTTACAATCTCATTGGAAACCCGCCTGAAAGAAATCATCATTGAGTAATTAAATGAACAGGGGATCGTTGCAAAAACATTTAAGATCAACAATTTCAGTTGGACACATATATTTCCCAACTATGTTTGTATGAGAGGTAAAATTATTGCCGGGGTAAGAAAGATCAACAGATTAAGAAACGAATAGCCTGTAAAGCCACGCATCAAGGCATGGGATCATTCAATGCTTTCGCTTCATCATTCATTTTATCTTAATAGAATAACATTTACTTTCTTCACTATGAATTTGCCCCTGTAATCCTGAGCCTTCGCAACAACCACATAATTACCGGGATCTGTTTTCATCCCCTTATATGTTCCATTCCATCCTTTAAACTGATCTGTTGTATGAAACAGGCAAACTCCGAAACGATTATACACATCAAAGGAATAAAAGGTTTTCATCCCTATTGCGAAAACATTCAATATATCATTGAGCCCATCCCCATTTGGTGTAAAAGCTGTTGGAATGAATAGTTCCGGGCCTTTATATCTTTTTATAAGTATATTGCTATTGCTTTCACAACCATACACAGAAATTGAATGCAATTCATATAGTTGGTCTGTATTCAGCAATGCGATGGGATTTTCTATTTGTGAATCATTCAAGCCAGTTGATGGGCTCCAGGAATAATTAACGGTTGATCCGCCTCCGGCATTTAACTGTACTGGTTGATCCATCGCAACTGTTGTATCATTGCCGGCAAATGCATGGTTTTGATAGATCGTAAATGGCCTGTTAAGCGTATCCTTGCAACCCTGAATTGTTTTTCCAATTAATGATACCGGGTTATATCCTTCCCGATCAAACATTTTAAAAACTTCCCGGGGACCTCCATAAAATCCATTTCCAAAATTCCAATACCAGGTTGTTACAGGGTCGCCATTTATGATACCTGCTGAGTATGTTATTGTACGATTTACACAGGAATCGCTCAGCGTCACTTGTATATGTGGTTTGTCGTGAACGGTTACCGTGCTATCCAATGCAGGGCTTTTACAACCTACATTGGTTTCGCTTACAAGTTTAATATTATGAACGCCTGCAGTTAATAGCAAGGCCGGGTTTTTAATATTAAACGTGGTTGAATTATCAATTAACCAGCTCCACGCATTTATTTGATCCGGTGCGGCCGCTGCTGGCAATGCAGATATATCGGTTAAATGAACCGTTTCATTACTGCACAATGCATCAGATTTGAATTTTGCATCGGGCCTGTAGTGAACATTTATAGAAACATGGCTCTCTGCAGAAAAACATCCTTCTGATGTACCTACAATCAGGCTTACAGGCAATTGTCCGCCATTGGCAAAAAATGGCGGCGGATTTTGAACGGATGTTGTAGTTGTACCAATGGTCCATTGCCATTGATTAACCGTGCCCGAATTACCAGGCACACTTGAATTGGATGCAAGTATGATAGGAGTTTGATTTTCGCAAATGTTTTGCGGGTAAGTTATTTGGGCGGAAGGAATAGCAACAACATTTACCTGTTCTGTGATTTCTGTAAAACATGTTGGAGGGTTTTCAACCTTTAATTTAACAGTATATAATCCATAGTTTGCATAAGTATGACTGGCATTAGGCAGGCTGGATGTATTACCATCTCCAAAATCCCATGTATAGACTGTGTTAGTATTTGTATTGGTTGAAGTGCTCGTAAAAACAAAATTATTGTTGTTCTGGCACTGACTGTCATCATTAATGTTGAACGATGCCTGGGGAGTAGGTGAAATGTTTACGGTGATTTGAACCCGTTCACTTTCGCAGCCGAAAAGCTTTTTTTGTGACACAAAATAGGTAAACACACCCGCAACATCAGTAGGAGGTATTGGAGTAACCTCACTACCAATGCCACCTGTTGCTGAAGTATACCATAACAGTATATTCGGATGATCAGCTGTGGCAATTAACGCTGATGGCGTTGCGAATTGGCAATAATAATAATTTCTTACTGCGGCTGGTGTATCTGGAACTGGTAATGCAGTCACCATGGCATCAGCAGTATCCCTGCATCCAAATCCTGGGTATGGGATCATATCTACATGAAACATGGTGTTTGGGGGAGGTGCGGGTGAAATTGTAGAATTTTGTTGGTTGCCTACGATCGTTCCATAATTAGCATTATACCATGTATAAGTTTGAAATCCGTAGGGTGCATTCAGCACTACAGAATTAGTACTTCCGCACAAAGCTGCTACTGATATCAATCCTCCACATCCATTCCCTACATCCAAATACGCATATCCGAAATGCCCGGTTAAAGTACAGTCCGCTGTTTTAAATTCCAGTCGCACCGTTCTGCCTCCCAGTCCGGAAAAATCAATTGAAGCAGGCGACCAGTCCTTGTATAATACAGAGGTATCAACCACAGATCGCTGGAAACCTGGAATAGAAGCCGTTGAAATATAGTTATAGGAAGCACAGTCGATAATATTCCCGGTAAGCACATCGTATGCTGTTACAAAAAAACGCGGCTGTTCATAAGTATCATGGCCTGGATCCTCGAATACAACGGCGTAGAAATAGGTAAGACTAAATGTATCATCCAGGGCCGGAATTTGAAAAGTGTAAGACATTCCCTCCGCTTCGCTGCCAGTATTTTCGTTTCCCAGTTTTACAGAATAGTTACCGGCATAAGGACAAAGTGCAGGGAAGTTGCCATAAGGATCCATGGTTGGCGAACTTGCAGCTGATATTAATTCATGTCGTCCGGGAGTTGGTGGCGAAGGATTGAGGGTAATAACATTCACGCCTGTAACTACACTGGTAGATCCGAGAAAGCAATCCCATCCGGCTAAATTACCAGCTTCGAAGTCGATATTTGGTGGACAGGACTGAGAATATCCGTCAATAGCACCTATTATTAGAATGAGTGTTATAATTAGTCTCATAGCCTGGTTTTGGCAGTTTTGTATTGAGAATACTTAATAAAGATATGGGTTTTCCAATAAAAATAGCCTGCCAAATGCTTATAATCGGCAAATATTGCAGCCAACGTTTTGCGGCTTTGCGAAGAAGCGGATTTCGGAGCACTAAACTGTCAACCCAGCACTAAAGTTGATTTGAAAAACTACACTTGAATTTAAGCACTTCACCCCGCATGACGCCAAACCCATGTTACCGCTTCGTGCTTCTTTTGTCCGTTTTATGTTACGCTGTCCAGTATAAGTCGACAATAACCTGTTTGGTTGCTTGTCCCAATCTGGTTTTGCGGTTGTAAAAAAAATAAAACTCCGAAGGGTGGGAAGAAAAAATTTGAATTTCTTCTCGGGTGGGACAGGCACACTCTTTTGCAAGCTTTGGCTTGTGTGTCGGCTTGTGCGGCTTGCAAATGTGTGTGACTGTTGCGTGGGCTTTTCCATGTTTAAAATTCTTTGTTCCATTCAGGTAAGCAACCGAAAATTTCAAAATGCTTTTGTAATAATAATGCTTCTACATAAGTTGGAATGTGTCGATGCTTTTCATCAAAGCTCAAGAACCAGTATATGTCTAAAGCATCAATGTAGTTTTGCTCCATTATTTCATCAAAGAAATGTTGTCTTTTTACACCGTTTTGTTTGTTGTTTATTCTGCCTTTTAAAAGTTGGTTTTTAAACTGTCCATTCTGATTGATTGTGCCTGAAGCACCTATGTAAACCAATTGAATTTTCCCTTTGCGTAATTGTAAAATGTAATACACACCTGCTTTCTCTGGTGCATTACAGACTTGCGAAAGTGTTTGCCCTCTTTCAAAAAAGAAGTGTCCGTTGTTTTTGTATTTTGTTAGTTCGTCAAACATATTTTTATTGACAAATTTGTTGTACAGCATTTACATATTCTCCAAAGGAATCATTCCATTTGGCTGCTCTGCTGTAATCTTTATTAAGTCCATTTAGTATTCCTAAATTGTCCTTGTATTCATTATATCTGCCGTTGTAAGATTCCAATCTTTGTTTTGGTGCAGTTTGTTCAGCTTTGGTTTTGTGGTCATCAAATTTGGGACTTAAATGATTCAAGCTTTGGAAATAGTTTGTAACTCCCCTTCCGTCTGCTATTAGCCAACTTTCAAGCATTTCGTCAATGCAGCACATAATTACTTTGGTCATGTCTATGCCTGCTGCTGCTAAATTATCTGTCAGAGTTGCTTTATCATCTGCACATTTTCCAGTGCCAAGCTTCCATTTTGGCATTCTGTCCCAAACGATAAATACATATTGACAACCATTTTTAAACATGGTTTGCACATCAAGAACACTATCGTTTATTACAGCGTGCTTGTTTCCTAATGGCGAAATATTCTCTTGTGATATTTCAAAATTGTTGCATAGGTCTTTAGCGACTTGCGTGTAAAGCAATTCATCAGGGCCTTGGTCTTGGCATTCAAATACAAATCCTACTTTCATATTATCTGCTGAATTTACCTGTAGTGAATAATCTGCCCGGAGTGAATTTTTCAATCCACACTTTTAATCTTTCTTCTGTTGCCGGAACATGATACTTGCAGTAATCTACTCTCTTATCTGTGGCAATTATGCTTTCTATCGGCAACATATCAAGCAAATAAGGCGAATGTGTAGTAATTACCACTTGCATTTTTCTAGATGTGGTTTCGTTCCTGATTTCATTAAGCAATAAACCTATGGTTCTTGGGTCTAAGCCATTTTCAATTTCATCTACAAATAATACACTTGGCGATTTGGGAGAATCAAACAACGACAATAAAGCTAAAATTCTCAATGTGCCAGACGACAATAACCATCCTGGGAGTGGCTTACTTTTATCGTGTGTTTCGTGTAAGAGCAATTCTACTTCACGGTTAAATGTTTCCTGAATATTGGGTTGAATTTGTTTTATATAAGGCAAAACAAAAATCATTTTTTGCACAATGCTATCCAAATACTCTTGTCCTTGTGCCCTTATCCAAAGAATGTATTCTGCAACATTTCTTCCGTCATAATCTAATCGAATATTTTTTGTCAAACGGTTTTGCATTACAGGCTTGCCCATTTCGTGGGCATTCATGTAGAGGAATTGCCAATTAATTACATACTCTCTGAAAGCTGCTACATCAGCATGAAGCAAATTTGGATTGCCATCGGTTAAAGAAAGCAACAGTATGTTGCTTTTGTGTGTAAACTCCTTTGCAGTATCAGCGGCTACATAAATTTGACAAAAGGAATTTCCATTGTTATCTATGGCATTTGTGGCGAACAATACTTTACCGTTGCAGTGCAATTCCTCATTTTCTACAATATAAAAATCATCATTTAGGCTTAGGTTAAAAGAAGCCTGATATTCATATTTTTTGCCTTGGAGTTCTGCTTCAAACCAGAAGGTGATAGGTTGGTGCTTTTGTTTAAAACCAAATTGTGAAACGGTGGCTTCATCTTGTAAGGCATTATAATTACGCACTTTATCTAACCCACCCCAAATAGAAAAGGCATCTTCAATATTTTTGGCTAGGCAAAGGTGAATGGTTCGCATGGCTTCCATTACGCTGCTTTTGCCACTGCCGTTGTTGCCTATAAAAGCCGTAAACGGCTGCAATGGCAGGTTAAGACAATCTTTAATTGCCTTAAAATTTACTATGCTTATGTTCTTTATCATTTTTCTAATTGAAATTTATTGTTGGCAATATTCCAGTATTCGTTTTGGATTTGATTTTTGTCTTTTATGCTTAATTCCTTAAATGTTTCCAACACATGCAACACCTCATGTTCTGTTAAACCGTAAAGGTGAAATACCAAGGAATCAATTTTGTTTTCAAAAAATGCGGCTTCTAAGTTCTCCCTTTTAAGATCAATAATTTTATCTACCAAATCAGTAAACTGTTTTTGAATTTCTTTGCTGCCTATTTTAACTGGAACTTCAGAAATAGGCTTTTGAAATAACTCTAACTGCTCTCCCTTACGTTTCCCTTTATGATAAAACCAGCAATACATTAATTTTGAATTAAGAATTGCTAAAAAATATTTAATATCAAAAGTGTTTTCATAGTTTGATTTTAAAGTTGAAAAAACGATATCAGATTGTTCAAAGTAACCTTGGTCCTCTAATGCAAATGAATTTGAATATGCTCGTCTCGAATTAACAATTTTAATTTTCTCAAAAGATTCTTTATTTCTTGGATAGAATAATACAAAGTAGTTTCCTCTTTTTAACCAAGGTTCAACAATTTTTCTTAGCCAATGATTTTTAAAGCAGCTTTCCTTTTTTGCTATTAATATATCCTTGAATTTTTCAAAATGCTTCTTAAGATTTTTGCCTAAAAGAATAGATTCGCCTTCGTCTTTTAAATAAATTAGGAATAATTTTTTCTTTGGGTAGAAATACCATTTTTTTAAATCTGAATTTTTATAAATAGGCTTGATATAACTCATTTCCTCTTTTGTCAAATTCAAATTTTGAACTTCTTCACTAGATAAAATGAAAATCCCATCCCCTTTTTCCAGATTTAGGTGTGGGAATTCCTGAATTATACTGTCACTTACCTTGTCGGCACCACTTACAATTCCTTGTTCAATGTTGAAATATTTATTAAATGAATCACTACCTTCTTTTACTTTATCTAATATTGAATATATTCCATTGCTAGACATATTCTTATCTAGCTGTGATTCAATTCTAATATACAATGTTATAGGTTCAAAGAGTGATTTCTGATTTTGAATATTGTAATCAGTTTGCTTGTCTCGTCCGCTAATTATTGAGTGTATTACTTCTTCATTTGCAATTCCTTTCTTATGTGTTATTAATGTCTTCGCTTGAATTTCAGGAAATGACCCCTTTTTTAAAATGGTAATTAAATTGTGCTGACCTAATGCAGATTCGAAAATTTTTAATTCATTGAAGTTAGTTAAACCAAGAACTGTAGTTTCTTCATTTATATGTTTTCGTAATTTGTCAGCGTAAGTTGCTGTAAGAAAATAGTTTGTTGTGATAAACGATAAAATACCTTTTGTTTTTAGAAGTTCTATACTATGATGAAAAAAGAAGTAAAATAGATCCATTCGTCTTTGATGATACTTTTCTCCCAAACGTGAATCTTTAATTTCTTGAAACATCTCTTTGTGCCCTTTTTGCCCAACATATGGCGGGTTTCCAATTACAATATCAAAACCACCTTTTTCAAAAACATCCATAAAATATAGGCTCCACAAGAAGTAGGGTTTCTCGTGTCGTTTTAAGATAAATAATTTCCGTTTACTCTCTTCAATTTTTTGTAAATCGTCTTATAGTTTTTCAAGCTCATTTGCTTTTTTTCCATTGGATATTTTTAATTCCATTGCTTCTGTGGTGGCTTGGGCAATGTCCAATAAGTAATCATATTCCTTTGAACGAATTAATTCTTTTAACTCATAATCCTTTTTTTCAAGTTGTTCACTAATAAAATCTTTTTCGATTTTATCAATCTTAGTTCTTATTACTTCCTTTTCATCAGCATCATTGCTATTGAAGTATTTGTCCTCCAGTTCAACTATATCAAATTCATTGGAATCTTGTTTTCCCTGTAAATAGTCCGTTAAACTCATTTGAGGTTCGTTCACTTCTCCAAATAAATTTTTTTGCTTTTCTACTTTAACCTCAAACTTTTTTCTTTCAAATTTTAGGTTAATTCCCTCGAAACTCTCAAGCAAACTGTTTCCCTGCATGATTTTGTAATCTAAGTTTGGCAAGGGTTGTGGTTCTGTTTCGTCCACCACCAATGCTAACCAAAAGCGCAAACGGGCAATTTCTACTGCTCCATTTTCAACATCCACACCGTAAATGCTTTCTTGTATTATTTGCTTTTTCACTTCGGCATGGTCGAGTGTTAAATCCAAAGCGGTTTTGGCTTTAAATATTTCCTGTAACATGCCCATGGGAAAAGCACCTGAACCAATAGCAGGGTCGCAAATCTTTACCTTGTCCAAAAGTTTCTCAATTCTTTTAGCTTGTTGCACTACAAAGTTTTTCTTGTCGCTACGTTCACCTGTTATGCCGTTTCTAATGAAGTTCTGTAATGCTTTTGTAGCAGGGCTTTCATCTTCGGTGCATTCGGGTAAATGTGTTCGCAGGTATTGTATCAAACTTTCCTGACACATGTAATGCACAATTTCCTTTGGCGTATAAAATGCCCCCTTTTCACGGTTTTCTTCCAGTAGGTTTTCAAAAATATGCCCCAACATTTCGGGGTCAATGCCTACTTCGCTATCGTAAGGGTCATTCTCGTCAATGGTAAAATTATATGATTCAAAAAATTCCAACAGATTTTTAAACAAGTTGGCAGGAAAATCAATATCGTTTTCGAAAGAAATATCTTTATCAAATAAACCTCCATTCAAATATGGAACTTTAATATCCTTACCCAATTCAATAGGAGCAATTTGATTTTTACGTTTTTTATTGAGTGTTTCAAAAAATAGAGTTCGCAAAGATTTACTGTGAAAGTGTTCTTTGTCGGCATAATTTAAAAATAGGTCTTGTAAAAATTTAGCGTTACCGCCTGTCCATTTATCGTTGCCAGAAGCTACACCCATCCAACCTTTTTTTTGCAGGAATTGAAGAAATACAATTCTTCCCAATAATTTTTTGCTAAAGTCTCTTATCGGTTTGGCTGCTTCATCCTGCCAACCTTTTTCTAAAGAAGCAGAACTGCCTAAAATCAATTTTCTGTATTTGCTTTCCGATGCTAGGTGAGCACTAAATTTTTCAAAAAACTCTTTATAGGATTTAAAGAAATCTTTATTGAGTTTATCAACGGAAAATGCGTCAAAAAGGTCAGATAAATAAATGGGTTTCCCTTGAAGTTTATCAAATCGTTCTGCTGCTGTCCTGCAACTTTCGCCTTTTCCAAATAAATAAGTGTAGCGTTTCGGCTCGGTTTCTTTTTTTCCTTCTTCTGTTCTTATTTCACTTACATAACTAAAACGCCATTTACTATCTTGAACAAATACAATCAATGCACCATCCACATCATATTTATAAACCTGTCGCAATAAGTTACGCAAACCAACACGGTTTTTACTAATCCATGCTTTTTCAGTTAGTTTTACTTCGTAAATACCAATTAGTCTCTCGTCAGCAGTATAAAAGCTACCTATTTCTGCCGCCATTTCAGCCAAATCATTACTTGGCAAAATAATAGGCTGCGGTGTTTGATGAAACTTCTTTGCCCCAAAATATAATTTTAGAACCTCCAACCATTGTTCTGGCTGATAGCTTGCTTCAAGTATATCGGTTTGTAATTTCTTTTTGTCCATTAGTCAATAAATGTTTCGGATAAAACGATGTCAGGTGAAATGTTTGCGTCAATTTCTGTGTTCTCATTAGCCTTGTCTTCGTCTTCATTTTCAAAGGCATCGTATTTTTTTGCAATCATAATTATCAGATTATCTACTTGGCTGTATGTAATCTGTTTCTTGTCCAGTTGCTGTCTTAGTTTTCTTATCTCATTCGGCATTGGCGTAAATGTTCCTTTATCCACCAAATCAGATAGATTGAGGCAAGCCGTTTTTACATCATCTCTTTTGGTAATGCTTTTCATATCCCGTAAAAACTTTTTGGCTTGTGCTGAAATTGCATCTGCTTTGTCACCTGTTGTAACTGTTTCAGAGGTTGAGCCTAAAAAGTCTTGTTCAAACGTGTGTAAAGCGGCCTCAACTTGTGTGTAATGTTGTTGAGGCAAATCAAAGCCAGGTTCGGTTGTATTAGCTTCAAAGTATTGTGCCGCTTCTAAAAATGAGAGTGCATTAACCTTTGTGTCTTTGTCCACTTGGTAAAACTCCATTTTGTAAGGCGATTTTAAAAACACAACCGTGCTTCGCTCGGTACTTTCTTTAATTACATTTTCCAATTTCCTTGCTGTTCTTGCTTTCATTGGAAATTGTTTGATACGTTTAAACTCTTTAGGGTTGTTGTCCTTAAACTCACGAATGAACCTTAAATATTGTAAGCGTTTATCTTCATCGTCTTTCAAGCCTTCTTTGAATAATTCAAATTGCTCCAACATTTCTTCGTGGGTATAGATTTGAGCATCTTCACCAAAAGCAGTATGAAACCCTTGCAATTTTACTAAGGCGTTGCTGTATAGTTTTATTTCATCGTCTCCTTGCTGCGAAGGATAGAAATTGTAATTGTAAATAACCCCTGCAACGCTTCCAATGCGGTTTACTCGTCCAATACGTTGCATTAAACGTGTTGCATTCCAAGGTGTGTCATAATTCACAATTACATTGCATCTGTGAAGGTTTACACCTTCTGCCAAAACATCTGTTGTAATTAAAATTTTGAAATCGCTTTTCCTTTCGCCAATGTAATTGGCATCAAAGTTTTCCTGTATGGTTTCAAATAATTTACTTCTGTTGTCGGAAGAAATATTTAGGACTTTTGTTTTTAAATGTTCTTCTACCTTTTCTTGCAAGTAATTTGCGGTATCGGTGCTTTCGGTAAATATTACCAATTGCCCCGTTGGATTTATTGAAGCATTTAAAAGTTCGTCATTTAGTGCTTTGAAGAAAGCATCCAGTTTTGGGTCTTCTTCAATATTAGCCCATTCTTTTATCAGTTCTTTTAAAAGTGTATTGTCCTTTCTTAGTCCATCAATAAATGTGCTGTCAAAATCATCAGGAGTGAAAACATTGTTTCTTGGATTTTCAATGTTCATTTCCATAATCATTGCTTCCAAATCTTCAATGCTAAAACCTTTCTCCATTAAATCATTTACTCGGAGGTCTGGAGCAATCAATACTTTTCCTTTGTCAAACATTTCAATCATTCTGTTGGTAGCAGTTGATAGATTTTGTAATGATATTTTGAAGGCTTTAAAACTGCTCTCCAATCGTTTTATCATTAATGTTTTCATAATCCCTGCAAGAGATTGTGAAACCAATACGGCTTGTTCGTATTGGTTTTCCCTTAGTTCAGGTTTTAAGTAGGCAATAGCTTGATAACGGTAGTAATTTATTTTGTCCGTATCAGTCAGGTAAAAAACGGTGTGATAAAAAAGTTTGCTCAATTTGGAATTGAGTTTATACAATTTTGGTTTTGGTGCAGCAATCTCAGGAAATTCAATTCCTTGTGCTTTTAAATCATCAATGTATTTCGGATAATTTTTTAAATCCCTTCTTGTTCTACGAACTGTAATTTGAGAAATTATTTTTTCACGAATTACGCCATACAGTTCACGAATACGTTCAATATTCGGTGTGTCGGCTTGCATTATTTCTCTGTATTCACGGATGATTGGACCAAAGAAGCTTTGCAGATTGGTAACAGGCAATGTGCTTCGTCTTGCGTCTTGAAAAAGAAGTAGCTGATAATATAAATCTTGTGGACGGTTGTTTAGTGGTGTTGCTGAAATCAACATCACTTTCTTTTTGGTACCGAGAACAAGTCC
>Ga0164293_10000548_pt1 | contig 29985 bp, 37 predicted proteins | sample GEODES118metaG_FD_111487 | JGI IMG/M metagenome (GOLD analysis project Ga0164293, IMG submission 111487) | Eutrophic lake water microbial communities from Lake Mendota, Wisconsin, USA - GEODES118 metaG | ecosystem: Environmental > Aquatic > Freshwater > Lake | place: USA: Lake Mendota...
ATAGTTGACTTTACCATCATATGCCATCGTAAGAGCAAGCTCAATCAGTTTCATCTTGTCTTCCAAACGGTCAACAAGTTCTACGTCAATAATGTTGTACTCTACGAATTTCTGCCAACCCTTAGTATAGAAGTCCTTGAATGTATCAAACTCTGAGTGGTCCAGTTTCTTCTGTCCAAGTTCAACACTAGCAATATGGTCCAGACGATAAGATTCCTGTGCCTTATAGGTAAACTTCTTATAAAGTTTAATATAGTCAAGTTGACTTATACCACCAATATCATAGGAGATATGCTTTCTTCCTGAGATATAAACCTCATCCTCGGTGACAAGACCCCAAGGAGACATACGCTTCATTAACTTCTCACCCAAAATCCTATCAAGACGACGGACAAGATAAGGAATATCGTACAGTTCGCTATTCCAACCAGTCACAACCTCCGGAGTATTATCTTCCATCATCCACCAGTGAATAAAGTCATTCAACAGACTATATTCATCAGAAAATGCTCGGTAAGAAACATTTGATTGGTTATTATTGAACTTACCTTGACCCCAAGTACGAATTTGCTTTGTATTATAATCTTGAAGAGTAATAAGTAATATCTCTTCTGCAGCATTTTCTACATCAGGAAATCCATTTTCTGATGCAACCTCAATGTCAATCGTTGTTAGTTTGATTTTACTAATATCAAACTTAATTTCATTTTCGGGATATTTGTCGGAAATATACTGATAGATGTATTTGTCATTACCATAGATTCTGAAGTTTTGTACATCAGTATATTTTTTAATAAACTCCCTACAATCTCTTACGGAACCGGGTTGAATAGGTTCTACACACTCCCCCTGAAGTGTTTTATATTTGGTTGCTTTTTTAGAAGAGACAAAAAGAGTTGGAGAAAACTTCTCACGGGTCATAAAATGTTTACCATTTTCATAACCACGAACCAAGAAGTGGTCCCCAACCATTTGCACGTTTGTGTAGAATTGCATTATGCAGTTAATTCAAGATACTTTTTAATAATTTCGGGAGTTGGGTCTACTATTGTAAGAATACTATCAGAATGAATCATTAACTCAGTTTGATTAGTAACCTCTGGCCAAGGTTTCATATCATCCTCACTAAAAAATTCATATGGATTAATTAGTTTACAATCAGGTTCACCAAGTTCAGAACCAACTTCAATAATTTCAGTAACTAATATAGTGTCAACCTTCAATAGAAGACACTTCACGTTCCGTTCCATTTACCTTTTCCTCATACATTTGTTTAATATCTTTGACTGGTTCAACAATAGTTACAACCCAATCAGGACGAACTGGAATCTCAGTATCACTTGTAAAAAGAATCCAAGAAGAAAATGTTACACTGACTGTGCCATTTCCTTGTTCTACCGATTCCTCTGCCAAAAAGATTGAATTGCTGACCTGCATTTTATGTGGATTTGTGAATAAGTACCCACATACTTTATCTTCGGAAACCAATTCCTTAATATCAGCAATTACAGATTCTCCGGATTTTAATAGAGCAATTTTTACAGACATTTTTAGTTCTTCTCTCAACTCATTATAGCAAAAAAATGGGGAGGCGTCAACTGGATTTTGCCAGTTGCCTCCCTGCGGCGACGATATTCAATACTATTTAGTCTCCACCAGAATCACCAGAAGACCCTCCAGAACCACTATCAGTATTAATGGCACAAACTTTCTTTTTAGGTGCCATAGCATATTTTACAGTTTTTCCATAACAATTTTCTTTGGTCGGTAGAGGGGGATTTCCAAAATCTCCAACCTTTTCCATAAATTGCTGAAAAGTTTTCATCGCCTAATTAACTTTTTCTTTATTTAGAGATAGTCTTTGCGAGAATGATGTTCAGGAACAATCTTACCTAATCGAATGGTAAGTAGTCCATCTTCAAAGGTGACTTCTCGGACTTCTGTGTCGTCTGATAAAGTCCACGCTCTCTTGAAACTTCTGCTAGCCAGACCCTTGTGGATAAACGTCCTATCCGATTCAGTATCTGATTTTTGCCCTTCGACAAAAAGTTTTCCATACTCCGTGAAGACATTTACTTCTCCTCTCTTAAATCCTGCAAGTGCAATCTCTAAATGAGACTCTACATTATTTACCTGAATTAGATTGTATGGTGGATAGTTATTTGTAGTTTCGTGAAGATTGAATAGACGATCAAAATATTCGTCCATTCCAATACTATTGCGAGTAATCTTTTCCATCAGAGTAGGAAGATCCGCAGCAGTATATCTTGTGATATTTGTCATTATTGTAGCTCCTTTTTAAGCGAGTTTGTGTTTTGTGGACCCTTTCGGCATCCTTATATAATTATAACAGAAAGCATAAAAAAGGGAGTGTTGAACTCCCTACTTTTTTATTCGGTTTCCTCTTCTGTACGCTTCTTTTTGGCACCAATATTATACTTGGTCTCCAAAATCCAATCAGCCTTTTCTTTATAAGGAAGAACCTTAATTTGATTCAGAGGAGCAATATCTTGAATCTTAGTCGCATCTACTACTTCAACCAATCCCCAATCGGCAATTAGTTGAACAATACGATTACGACGTTGAACATCATTTACGGTTAGATTGGCGTGTTTGCCATCCAAAGCAAATAGTTCTTTAAAATGTACCAGATAATATCTACCTTGCTTATGTAGAATATGACAAGATTGATAAATCTTCTTTTCTTTGCGAGATGCAACTCCGATACGGGTCAAAGTCTCACGAACCTTAAGAAAATCATCGGGTTCGTTGAGAATCACTTCCACCATATGGTCGGGCGTCCACTTTACTTCAGGTTCTTGAACTACACTCATTTTGTTCCTCCAGTGTCAAATTTTGATTTAATAAATGTTAGTTGTTCTTTAGTTAGAATCCTCAAAGCCTGTTTTGCCTTTTCATTACTATAATCATAATAACGTTTGACATAATCAAGATCTTTGATTTTATCTTGTCGGAGCCAGGGAGAATATCTCTTCTTTTTCCTCAGACTATTTATAAAAAAGTCATACTGCATCTTCTTTGGGAGGAAATTATACAGGTTCATTTCATTAGCAAACATAATACAATCAATATGCCCAGAGAGGCAACGATTGATGATGTATGGTGCATAATCCTTCTCAAGTGAAGGATCTTCATCAATTAGGTTGTTCTTCGTCTGATTGATCGAGTTTAACCAGTCCTTCAATTCCATAATTAAAAAGTAATAGTTCTTTGCGTTGTTTTTGGTCTCTCATATATTCACCCACCGAACGCATTGTATAAGTAAGATCAAACTCTGCGGCATTCCAGTTCTTGAACCTATCCTTTACGAGTTGGTCCGAATTATAACTGACTAACTGATCCATATTGTTAGCATCACAATCAATAGCAAACTTATCGTGATCAAATCCTTTGTGCATTGATCCCTTGTTCCCATAGAGATTGTCCTTAATGTCATAAGGAGGATCGAGATACATAAAAGCACCCTTATTTCCATCCATCAGATAATCATAGGAGTAATTAGTTATACGCCAATTTGCAATTAACTTTGAATACTCAGGCAATTTTTCAATACCTCTCAATGAAAAATTGCTATTTGATGCTTGTGGAGAAAAAGAAGAACTTTCGGTAAGACCACTAAAAGAACATTTGTTAACAATATAGAAAGCAACAGCACGATTAAGGTTCGTTTCAGACTCATCATTGATTTGCTCCTTTGATTTCAAAAAAAGTTCTCTTGCCAATTCTGGTGTACAATGTGCTAACTTCAGTCCACTAAGTTCATTCTTCAAATCATCCCCAAACATCTGGAGTTGCTGCCAGAAGTTTACCAGAGGTTCGTAAAGATCGTTGACCCAAATATCTATACTAGGATACTTCTTTGTAATATAAATCGCAACGCTTCCACCACCTAAGAAAGGTTCACGAAACTCATCATAGTTGCGGAGGTCTGGAAAGTATGCACCCATCTTTTCGCAGGCACGGGACTTTCCGCCAGGATACCTTAAACAGGTTTTTAATTGTTTTTGACTAATTGGCATTCAATTTCTCCATAATCATTTCATACTTTTCTCGACGCCTCTTGCCAAGATAAGGTTTCATCAATTCAGTCCACCTTGTCGCCGCTTCACCCTGAAGGTTTATATAATAAGTTGGTTTTTGACCTGCTGCTTTATGGACTGGACCACCATCAGTATAAGTTATTTTCCTTCCATCCATTATAACAGCAACTCGCTCCATAATATCTTGGTCGGTCATAGACATACTCATAGAAAGATAATTTTTTTCAGTATAAGTTTTTCCATTAGCAAAAGTCCGTGTTCTTCCTTTTTTATAAGACCAGGAGCCTTCACCTTCCCATATACCAGTAATCCAAGCAAGTTCAATTTCTGTTGGTTCTCTATGTTCGTAGATAGTTCCCTTAGCCATAAGTTTTAAGATACTCCACTTCTATTTAGTGGTGGAGTTATTTTCACTCCTGATGCTCCATTTTGGTCTAATATAAGAATAATTTAGATAATCCCAAAAAATACCTTGATAGTCCTCAAAGTCCCATTCAGGGTCTTTGCCATCATACTCCATTAAATCTTTCCATAATTGGAAACATATCTTAAATAGTTTCATAATCGGGTTTGTGATACTTCAAATATTCCCAAAAGGTAAGTTTCATTTCTTTCTGCGTCATACCACAGTGCTTTGCCGCAGCAGGAAGAGTCATTTTAGCACGGAACAAACCTTCGTTTGCTTCCTTTACATTTTCAGGAGTTGTTTTAACAGATTGTTCTTTTAGGTCTTTATAGTTAATTTTATATGGGTTCATTGGAATTCACACTCGCACATTATTTCAGTTAGTGCCGCTAGGAGGTTAATCTCTTGGTCAGCCACGAACGCACATTGGTATTGATACTTAGCAATAACAAGAACGGCAGCAGGAATAGAGGCGGGTACAAGAGAATCATAACAGGCGTCATAAACCCTGCGAAGAATGAGAGTAGAGTCGTTGTCCAGGTTGGAGACCACCCACTTTCGTACTTCCGGGAAATTCTTTTCCTTGAGATATTTGATGAGTTCATTTACAGGGATGTCCGAGAAAGATGCAAGAATGCCAGCGTCAATTTGTCCCCCAGTTGCATACCGTTGACATTCGTTGAGGACTCTGCGGAAGTCTGGGAAGTGCTTTGATACCAGTTCTGCAACGACTTTTTGATCATATTCGATCCTCTCCGCATCCAAGATGTTTTGTAGACGCTTGAAGAAGGATCCTGCCAACTGCGCTTTTTGTTTCCCTTTGATTGTGAAGTCGATGACGGCACATCGGGAGTGCAGAGGTTCAATGATTTTGTTTTTGTAGTTGCAGGTGAAGATAAAGCGGCAGTTGTTATAAAATGTCTCAATATTTGCCCGTAGTAGGAGTTGTACGTCGTTTCCTGTGTTATCCGCCTCATCGATGATGATGACTTTGTGTTTAGAAGATCCCGTAAGTGAGACGGTCGAAGCAAAGTTCTTTGCTTGGTTCCGTACAGTATCCAAGAAACGCCCTTCGTCGGATCCGTTGATGACATAAAAATCTGCCCCCAGTTCGTTACATAATGCTTTTGCGATTGTTGTTTTACCAATTCCGGGAGGTCCAGAAAGAAGAAGATTTGGAATCTCTCCTTTCTCTACAAACTCCTTGAATGTTTTTTTAGTATCATCGGGAAGGATACAATCCTCAATTACTTGAGGACGATATCGTTCCACCCAAAGAAAGTCACTTGTCATAATTTAATTATACCCAATCAGGTTTGCGTTGCGGCATACGAAGATAATTAGATGCAACCCAAGGTTTGCTGCTAATGTACATCTTGTAAGCAGTAAAAGTGTCAATAGTTGTGTCCAGTTTAAACTCATCTGGCATAGCACGAACGAAGTTTTCTACCTTGTCTATTTTACCACGAGGGAACAAATAAAAGGCATCTACAAGAGTCTTGTAACAGGAATGGACCTTACCATAACGGAGAGTATATTCATCACACAGGTTCATACCGTGCTTGATTAACCAATAAGCATTATGAATACTCTCTGCTGCCCACTTGGTACAGGGATGATTGCGGAATGCACCCTTCTCTGTGCTGTAAGGGGTGCTGTCTGCCTTGAGAAGGGGTCCATAGTTGTGATACCACTTGGATGCCACGATAGAAAGCATCTGGCAGCACTCAAGAGGCATTTTAACTATGTGCTTATCAGGAAGACAGACGGCACTCTCAGCAGGAAATTCACTTGTTACAAAGATATTCAAAATTGATTCCTCAGAAACAATATTTTTTTAGATAGTGTACTACTTCTTCAGGTTTATCTTCAAGGTAATATGCTTCCATTTCATAAGCAGCATAGGAACCAGTTGCCTTTACAGATCGCACAACATCATTCAGTTTATACTGGTCTAGAGTAGCAGTTACACCCAGTTTACCACGCTTACAGGATTGTGCAACGTGTACTGCTTCATGGTAGACAGTTTCATTCACATAATGTTTAACTGGACTGATAGTGTTTTTAATGTTGTTCAAACAAATTACAAAATCAGGAGATTGTACAACCCCAAACATTTCCTTATTTCTACAAATAGCAGAGTTTTGCTTGATAGTGTAGTTTTTTTGCATAATCATACTGATAATTTCTTGACCAGCAGGAGTAAGGTAAAGAAGAAATTCCATCAATCAAAAGTAGAATCAGGTTCGAGAGCAATATAATAACAAAGATTGTATTTGCTGTTAGTAAATTGTGACAGAAGTTTAGAGGACACTACCACATCATAAGCACCAGGAATAATCTTAATGTTTTCTACCTTAAAGTTGAAAGTGAATTCTTTATCAGTCTCACCCACAACAATAGAATATTCATTAGAGGTGTCATTCTTCTTATCACGAACAACAAGGCGAATTACACCAGCACCACCAACTGCAGAGAGGTCAGGAAGTTGATAAACTGCCGCTGCCTTAAGCAGTTTTTCCAGAGAACCAGTTTCCAACTGAAAGCAAACATCTTGAGAAGGAAGTTTGATTTCCTTTTCTGGAGGAGAAATAATTACATTAGGATCGGCATAAAAATACTTTACCCGACGCTTACCTTCACGAATATTGATATGAGATTCTTCCGTAAAATCAAGATCAGGATCTTGATGAAGACTCAAACCATTCAAAAATTGATTCAGGTCATAAATTGCAAATTCACGAGGAAACTCTTCTGTAATATTTGCTTCTGCCAGAATATTCTTGGCAACAGAAATAGTACGGAGTTTGTTACCTTGCTTGACCAGAATAGAATTGTTGATTCCAGCAAAGTTTTTCAGAACAGTGAGAGTATTTTCTGACAGTTTCATAGAGTTTTCTTTAAGTTTCATAATAATCAACGGAATTCAGTAAGTCCATTATCTTGACGGGTATAGTGTCCGTCAAAGTGAAGCAGTAGCATAGCATAGTGAATCACTTTCAGCAAATCACGCTTGTTACGTCCATCCTTGTCCCCATAACGGGAACCATACTTCAGGATGTTTGCCTGACAGAATCCTGCTGCCAGTTTCTTTGCTGCCATCAAATCAATAGTTTGAATGTCAGCATAACCAGATTCATCACCACAATAGTGACCGTGATAGGTGCTGGTTACATAATCCTGAATGTCTTTCAGGATTTTATCTTCATTATATTTCCAAAGATGATTTTTAGATTCACTCATAGTTACCGGTGTTTTTGCAAGATTAATTTGACCATTTTCATTCATAATCAGTGTATATTCAACTAGGTTTTTTTCGTCCTCAGGTCCAAACATAATAAGGGGAAGTCATAATTTACCTTCCCCAATTATAGCAGATTACTTTCTGTTAGTCAATCAGAAAGAAGGTTGTTCGTCAATGTATTCTACGGTCAGTTCAGAGTTTTCGGTTGGCATCACAAAGTCAGCATCAACTTTGTCATACAGTTCAAGGAATGCTTGCTTAGTTTCATCGTCAAAACGATTCACACACACTTGGATTGCCTTTGCCTTATCTTGGAAGATGCTGTAGGCACGGATGATATGAACCAGACGACGGGTGCTGATGATTTCCTCAATACCACCATCGTAGAAGGTCTTGCGGATAATGTCACCCCAGTCAACCAACCGCTTGCAGAAGTCACGGTCTTCCACACCCAAGTCCAGAGCAATACCCTCAAGAATCTTCTGCTCTACTGCAGGGGCAGGATAGGATTGCTCAAAGGTCACAGGGAAACGCTCTAGGAAAGCCTCATTAAGAACGTTAGTGCCGATGAACCTACCATCATCAGAACCCTTACCTTTCGTGTTTGCGGTGGCAATCACGTTGAATCCAGCGGCAGGTTTCACGAACTTACCAATCTTTTTCAGGAAGACACCTTTACCCTCAAGCACAGATTGCAGGCAGAGAATTTTGTTGGAGGCAAGGTCAATCTCATCCAGCAGAAGAATTGCACCACGCTCAAGAGCCTCAATCACAGGACCGTTATGCCAGGCAGTTTCACCATTCACAAGACGGAAACCACCAATCAAATCATCTTCATCGGTCTCAATCGTAATGTTGACACGAATCATTTCACGCTTCAGTTGAGAACACGCTTGTTCCACACTGAAAGTTTTACCATTACCCGACAGACCCGTAATGAACGTAGGGTAAAAGAGACGGGACTGAATAATTTTTTTGATATCGTTAAAATTACCAAACTTGACGAAGGTATCATCTTTTTCGGGAATAAGGTTTTGGTGATGTTCGGGAAGAACCGCAACATTCTGGAAAGAACGCTCAATCTCTTCCACACGCTGTTGAGTCACTTCAAGATTCCATTTGCCACGAGAAGTTTTGTATTGGGACAGTTTATTGCTTACGGTTTGGTAGTTGAGGGAACGAGAAGCACAGAAACCCTTGAGGTCGCCAGAAGTAATTTCAGGACCATAGAGTTCTTTAAGAGACTCAATCAGTTGGGCGTCATTCACGGCAGTTTTGCGGGGCATGATGTAGTTAGGTCGTTTTGTTTAACTGAGGTTATTATACAAGAAAAAAGAGGGCGGTTGAGTGCCCCTTATGACAGTTTCAAGATTGGACCTGCTGGTTTCGCAGTTTATTCAAATAGTCTTCACTTGCAATATGTCCAGTATATCCGGGATAATACTTTTCAACAAGTGCAGGAATACCCAGAGCAGTAGTTGCACTATTGCAAAGAATCCAGACTTCTTTAGTATCGTATTTAATTACGTGTTCAAATGGAAATTTAGTTTTCATAATAGTTCAAGCAACTAATTCAATAAACTCACCCAGAACCTTCTTATTCATCTTTTTACTCTTCAGACTCTTCACAAATGCGGATTTGATTTGAGATTTGGAAGCACATTCAGCAACATCAAACTCAGTATCCTGAGAAAGAGCACTTGCAGAAAGACCGAAGTAAGAATGATAACCGGATTTTTTGATTGTAAATGCCTTTTCTTTTTTCCAAGAAGACATTACTTTATCATAATCAGGTCCATAGTATCCACAATAACGGCGAATAAAATTACCAGAATCACGAGATTCAAGAACACGAATACCGATAAAGTTGGTATCCTCAAAATTATCCCGCAAATTATGCAGAAGAATATCAGTCATTCCATACCATTCGCAGTTCAGAGAATAGGTATTTCCAGTCTTACGGTCACGGAGAAAGCAATCTTGACCAACATGATTTGTTCCCAGATAAGGTTCATTTTCCCACTTACGTTGAAATTCACGGTGATACTTGAGACCTTGACCTTCACCATCAGACAAGATTACACACTGAACTTTTTGAAGTTTATGTTCTTTCTGAAACTTAGGAAGAATTTGGTGCAAAGAGACCAGAGATTCATTCAAAGGAGTTCCTGAAAGATTCATACCAACAGGAACAGGATAGGCAGAATAATGACTGCGACCAAAGACAACAGCAAGACGGAATAGATTTTTCATTTGTTCTTCTAGAGTTTTGCCATTTACTTTACTTGTAAGAAGATTCATCATACTAAACCACTCCCCTACTTGAAGAAGTCCGTCTTTCTTCTGATATGAAAGTTCACGAAGATTTGCCTTACCATCCTCACAATAAGAAACCAGAGGATAATCATTCGTAAAGGCATAAACCTCAAAAGGAATAGACACTTTCTTACAGAACCATACAAGATTGAAGAGTTGCTTAATAGTGTCCAACATCACTTCAGCCATAGAACCAGACCAGTCCAAAACAAATACCAGACCGTGATTTTTACCATCCGAGAGAGTTGTAACCTTCTTGAAGAGGTCCTCATTATACTTATAGGTATGAAGTTTGGTGCAGTCCAAAACACCAGTACGGGCAGTTGTGGCACGGGCATAGGAGTCTGCTGCCTTACGACACTCAAACTCTTTTACAAGATAATTTACTTCTTTCTGTGCCGAACGCTTGAAATCAACGAACTTCTTATCTACTTCACCAAAGATATTTGATTCGGTATATTCGTGCTTTTCAAGATAGTAATCCCACTGCTCCTTACACTTGGAGTGAATTTCGGAGTTAGAGACAATAATTTTTTTCAGGTCAAGTTTAGGAAGTTCAAGATAAACATTCTCATAACCATTCTGATTGACAAGTTCTTTAAGAGATTCTTCAAGGGAATCTACGGTTTTTACTTCGGGTTCCTCATTTCTTTCACCACCCCGATTAGAGATTTGCTGTTGAGGTTGCTGCTGCTGAGAACCTTGTTCAGATGCAGAACCTTCAGATTCGGGTTGGTCGTTTTCACCTTCCTGCTGATCGCTAAAATCAGAAGCAGGTTGATTATCAGCACCACTCTGTTGACTCTCAAGATTATCAAGAGAAATCTTAGTCTCTTCCTGCTGCTTTTGCTTACAATACTTATACAGTTCTTCTGCGGCAACCAGTGCATCGGCAAAGGTTTCGGCATCGGCAATCAAATTGATAATATCAGTCTCTTCACCTCGCTCAATTGGAACATCGGTGAAGTTACCAACCTTGAACCACAGGTTTGCGCGGTCAGCAAGATTATAAGTTTCCAGATTATCATCACCAATCTGGAAGAAATCATCATCAGAAAGTTCCTTATAACCAGCATAGAAGGTCTTGGCAAGACCCGCATACCGACGCTTCATCAGTTTCTCAATACGGGCATCCTCAACCACATTCACAAACTGGGGTGGAATTTTATGAGACTCCAACCAGTCCTCATCAGGAGTATAGAGAGCGTGACCAACTTCGTGACCTACCAGAAGGTCATAGACGGTATTGCTGGCACGTTCCCACATCGGCAGAGTGAGTACACGGGTATGAACATTAAAGCAGGCAGTCTCTACTTTTTTGTGCTCAACTACAAGGTCTTCGGTCGCAAGCAGTCGGGCAAGGTGGGACTTGATTTCGTGATTGACGGTCATAGATTTGTTTTCTTATGAACGTATTATACAAAAAAAGAGGGTGGTGAAACCCTCTAGTGTGCCAGTTTTAGAAGTGATCCTCAGACACCCTGAAGGCGTTGATATGCTTTATATGCTGCAGCACCCACACTTTGTTTTCCTGGAGCAGCAGTATTTGCACTACCTGATTTATTGGCATTCATAGCATCTCTTTTACCTTCAAGATATTTTATAGTATTTTGTAAAGCACCACCTTCAACAATACTCTGTCTCCACTCTTCACTCATATTTGCCATAATAGCAAGTGCCGCTTCATTGGTATTAGCATATCCTTCGGCAATTAGGTGCTCAAGGATGACATCAAAGAGGTCGATTTCTACTTCTTCGGGGCGATAACCACCACTTTTTGCGGTTGGAGTGTTTCTTCCGCTACCAACAGGAGCAATAACTGCACTAACCGCTTTACCAACAGGATTTGTTTTCATAAACTTAGCACCTTTCTCAAGAGCACCTTTTACAGCATCTTGAACATTCTCATCAAGTTGCTCTACTTCTTCTTGAGGTTGATGAACCTGCCTATAAGCTTCATAAAGCTCTCTAACTTCTTGTTCTCTCATTTTTTCCAAGACTTTTTAGTTATTTATAAAAAAGAAGCGTCCCCGTGCTGGAGACGCTTCTTGAGTGCTTGGCGACGTGCCTTTGCTTGTCGGAGTGCTTGCGGTTTCAGTTTCCGCTTCTGTTCTTTTTTACTGTGATGCTGCCAGTTTGGGAGTTTCATTTTCCTGTTGTTTATGATTCCACTTTATACGAGAATCCGCTCTTTTTATCAAAGCGTATGACACTTTCAAATTTGTCCTCAAGTCCGGTCTTATGAGAAATCACGAAAATATTAGCATCCTTAATCACATACCGAATAATCTTAAGAAACTCTTCGGTCCCAAATCCATCAAGAGATGAGTCGAAAACTTCATCCATTATCAAAAGGTTCGTGTTCACCGAGTTCTTAAGTCTTGCCACTTCTCTCCAAGTAAAGAGAAGAGACAAATCAACTCGCATCTTCTCACCTTCACTAAAAGAACTATAAGAGAAGTTTTCGTGAATAGGAGACTTGATGCTCTCATTAAACTCTTCATCAAGATGGAAATTAATATAAAAATCCATCATCTGTAAGTAACGATTCACCTGTTGATTGATGAAAGGAAGATACTTTTTAATAATCTTCGTTTTTACACCATCATCCTTGAGTAGGGAGTAGGCAAAATCGTAATGTACGATTTCTTCCTTTCTTGTTGAAAGGTCATCAAAAGTTTTTTGGAGATTTTCTCTGAATTCTTCTAGCTTCTCATGTTCAGTATTTCTGTTTTTAAGTTGTTCGGTAAGAGTTTGAACTTCAGATTCAAGGTCTCGGATTTGTCTCTGATTGAGTGATATCCGAGTATTGTTTTGAGAAATCTCATGGTTGAGTTTCGTAATCTCCTTTGATAGTGCTAGAAATTGACGCTCTCGTTCTTGTTCAAACTTCATAGTCTCCTCAAGTTCCTGAAAACCTTTCTGGAGTTCCTTTGCTTTATTTTGAGCGTCTGTAATTCTATTTAACCGAAACTCCTCTTCAATCGTTTGAGTACAGGTAGGGCATACCGTATTTTCGGTGAAGAACTTATGTTCTTTGGTAATCGTGGATACTTTCTGAGAGATTTTACCCTTAAGGTTATTGAGTTTACCTAACTTTTCTGCGGCACCAGTAACTTCCTCTTGCTCCTTCACATACTTAAAGATTTCTTCTTCGGTTCTGGCATTCTCCGTCATATAAATTCCAACTTCGGCGTCTAACTTGACAATCTTTTCTTGATTGGCATTAATATTGGCATTACCACGATTCTCAAGTTCTTCAATAAAACTCTTCTGCATCTCAACCTTATCCTTAAGGTTTTCTTTTTTTAATTGAAGGGATTTGATTTCATCTTTCTGAAGGCGAATCTTCTCCTTAATCAGAGCATTCATCGCAGAAAAAATACGAATATCCAGCAAGTCTTCAATTACCTCACGGCGATTGGCAGTTGTGAGTTGCATAAAAGGAACAAAGGTACTTGAACCTAGAATCACAATCTGAGTAAAGGACTTATAATTTACTTTAAGAATATTTTCCTCAAGAATTTTTTGATTTAACCTATCATCAGATTCCTTATGAAGTTCCTTTCCATTTACTTCAATATCAAAAACATTTGGTTTAATTCCACGACGAACCAAATAATCCCGACAATTAACAGAAAACTCAATCTCAACAAGACAATCTTTCTCATTAGTCGTATTGACTAATTGAGGTTTATTAATCTTGCGGAATGGTTTATTGAAAAGAACAAAGGTTAATGCATCAAGAATAGTAGATTTACCCGCACCATTCGTTCCAATAATTAAGTTTGTGTGATTTTTTTGGAAATCAACTTCAGTCCAGTTATTGCCTGTACTTAAAAAGTTCTTCCATTTAATTTTTTTAAAGGTTATCATTTTTAGGAGGAATCACAATATCATCAGGAGTAATTACGGCATACTTGTAATTATTCGTCTTACAAGTTTTTATGGCAAGTTCATCATCAACTTCAACGACTTCCATTTCTTTTTCATAGTCTTCATCGTCCTCAAGCATCATAGCATAACGAGTGGCATCATCCTCTTCTTCAAATAAAAATAACACTTTTTCTCCATATTGGTCCGGAACGGCATATGCTCCATCATCTTTACGACCCTTGAGTGTGAGAAGAAACATTTTATTCTACTTCGCAAGCTTGTTTATAGAGGTCTTGAAATATGCCTTTGATTTTATTCTTATCAAAATCACATTCGGATTCATCAATATAACGATTCAGAATTGAAATGGTATTTTCTTCTTCGTCAATTACAAAGTTTTCATTCTCTTGAATTTCAAAGTTTTCAACAATCTTCAAATCCTGAATAGAGACTTTATAGAGTTTGTCAATAAACTTCTCAAAATCTTTTTGTTTAGATTTTTTACGAACAATCACCTTAACAATTTTATTGGAGTACTCAGAAGCATCAAAGGTTTGATGTGGAGTATCCTCATAATAAATGTTATAGAATAATTTATAAGGATTGTTAATTGGAGTGTGCTCTAGAGTTTCGGTATCAAAGATATGAAATCCACGAGTATCATTTACGTCCGTCCAATACATTTCATAAGGATTACCGAGATAGAACACAGTTCCATTATCAGAACGAGTGTGGTAATGACCAGAAAATACCTTTGTGAAGTTTGAAAAAAGATTCGCTTCCAGTCCATGCTCTTCCATTACAAGATGTTTGTTGACACGAAATCCTTTAAGTTCTAAATGACCCATGGCAACTTTTGCTTTGGATTTCTTAACTACCTTTAAGGTTTCGTCATAGTTCTCACTACAAATCCAAGGAATAAAGGTCATATCTGTTCCACCAACTTTAGTATTTGTTGGAGAACTATAAGTTTTAATATTTGGATAATCCTTGAGAAGAAGAGCGGGAGAATTTACATTATTGGTATTCTTATAATAACAATCATGATTACCAACAATCATATGAACATCATACTTTTTAAGAGGTTCAAAAACAACTCTCTTTGCCCATTCCAGACTTTGATAATCAATTGACTTACGACTATCAAATGCGTCACCCATATGAATGACTGTCTCTACCCCGTGTTCTTCAAGGGCAGGAAAAAAGACATTCTTGTAGAATAGTTCAAAGTAATCATGAAGATGCTTTGAACCTTTCTTGGCACCATAGTGAGTGTCGGTAAGAATTGCTACCTTCATCGGTTTCCGTTTCTGTACTGGATTGCGTCCTTCATACTATTATACTCTGAATTGTTCCCAGAAAGCAAGCCGTCATCAATTGTCATAACCTCATCAAACCCGGTGCGTTCAATAATCTTGGTCTTAATGTCTAACTGCTTTTTCTCCTTTTGAATTCTTCTCAAAAAGGCATAGTGAATAATTTGAGTAAAGTATGCAAAAGGATTTTGAGATCTTTCTGGATTAAAGTTGTGAATGTACTGAACGCAGTTTTCTATTCCGTCAGAGCACATATCATCACGGAACATATAATTTACAAAGTTTGGTTTATACGAAAGGTGAGTAGCAATCTTTAAAAAGCATTCTCCAAGATAATCTGGAATCTTAGGTTTTCCTTCCCATTTTCCAGTTTTAGGAGGATATTTACCATACTTCTCAAAGTACTTTTGCTCTGCCTTTTCTACTTTAGATCTATAAACAATAAGAGCTTCTAATAGCTCTTTATTATTTACATAATGTTCTGATTTCTTTTTAGGCATAACATCGGACTTTTAATATAAGTTATGACTATTATAGCACAAGTTTATGGGGCTTGACAAGTATTCAAAATGTGTGTAGACTAGGTTTGTCTCCGTTGAAGATAAGTACTAGCTTTCTTTATTACCCTTAAAGATATTCTCCAAATTCTTTCTTGCTTCTTTCACAGAAGACACATAACCCATCGATGATGATAGTTTAATTTGCCCAGATGGTTTATATACTTCTACCGAATCATCATCAAGGTAATATTCATATAATTGAATTAATTTAGTATCTTTTGTTTCAGTCATCGTTATAACCTTATCAAGTTTAATCAAGAACATATCATCACTAGACATTTCTATCCAAGGTTTAATTTTAACATAAGAACCACCGGTAGAGTCCGTCATCGATTTCATAATGACAGGATTTTGTAGAATTAATATCGGATCGCCATCATTCTCATCCACCATAATGAGTGATAGAATCTCCTCTCCGGATACTAATTTTAAGATGCAATAAAACTCTTCTCCCATCAGTCTTTTAGAGGTATGTTTACAATATCGTAATTAAAGTTTTCTTCATTATAAATTTTAATTCTTTCAATAAGGTGATTGAGTGTATAATTTTTTCTTGATTTGTAACTAATATCATCGGCAATATCATATAGAGTTGCCTTCACTTTATTTTCCCCTTTTCTGAGAACTCTTCCGATTGATTGAAGATTTCTGATTCTCGACTTGCTAGGGGAAGCAAATATAACATTATGCAAATTTCTGATATTGACACCAGTAGAAAAAGTGCCGTAGGAAGCAACGATGATTGCATTATTTTCTCTTTCGGTAATTTCCCTAACTAATTCTCTTTCTTCAGTATCCACTCCACCATGAACGAAAAATACATGTCTATCATCAATTTTGCTATTATTTATGAGTTCGTAAAGTGGTTGCCCGTGCCCTTCTACTCTGGCAAAAAGCACAAGAGTATTGCCTTTTAAATCTAATGCCAGATTTTTTATAAAGTTATTTCTCTTTGAGTGATTAATAATATACTGAACTTCATCCTCAAATATTTCAAATCTGTTTGGGGGATGCTTGAGTAATAAAACTTTAATATCTAATTTGGCAAGATGACCCTTTTGCATCAGTTCATCTGTCTTGATAATCTTATATGATGGACCAAATAATCCCTCCAAAACCCACTTATGAGTTTGAGAGCCATCTAGTGTTCCAGTGAATCCAAAACGGTATTTGGCATCACAAAGTTTAGTCATTATAGATATTAGTGACTTGGATTTAAACTGGTGTGCCTCATCTCCAACAACAACATTAAATCTGGAAAAGTACTGCTTGGGAAGTTTGTAGATGGACTGCCAGGTAGTAATAATGACTTGGGAATCAGTTTCTCTTTCCTTTCCCGCATAGATTTTGTGGCAGTATGAACCAACATCCCATCCATAATCTTCAAAATCTTTATACATTTGTTCTACAAGGGAAGTCGTCGGAACAACTACGAGAATATTTTGCTGCTTCTCAACGTAATATCTCACAAGAGAATATATCATTAACGACTTTCCAGAAGCAGTTGGAGATATCAATAACTTACGATTATGTCTTAAAGCGTCGTATACTCCCTCAATTTGATAATCCCGTGGGGAATGTCTACTGATTGCCGTCATATAATCCTTTACACCTTCCTTTGAGATGTTCTCATTTACCTCAAAAGGAAGACCATAAAACTTATTATCTTTGAACTCGTAGGTATAATTATGAGTCTCGCAAAATCTAATAATTCTATCTAAGAGACCAATATAAATTTCGCCTGTTTGTGTAGAGAAAAGGCGGATTTTTCCGTCCCAGTATTTGTTGCGATACTGAGGACTAAATTTTGCATTTGGAACATCAAATGTAAATTGGTCTGCTAATTCATAATATACGTGAGGTTCTGCTTGAATGTGGAGATAGACCTCATTCTTTTTTGATATAACCAAATGAGACATTCATAAAATATCAGTTATGAGTATTTATTTGGTTAATTATACCCCGATGTAAACTTGTGCCACTCTATACTGTTCTTGATTTGATAAGTTCTGTTAGAAATCATCTTAAGAACTTCTTCTAGAAACTTAAGCATAATATCATAATATCTAATCTTCAAATCAACTTTACAGATTCTTTCATCGGCATCCATATACCTCTGTATGGCGTCCTTTTCTCTCACCTTATACGGGAATGGTTCTTCAGCATAGACCTCTGCTGGTGCCTTTCCTGTGTAGTAGTTATAGCGTTCCAACCTGACTCTATTATAAGTTTCTCTTGCCTTTTCACGAAGAAGAGTAATTGTATTATAAAGAGTGTAATATTTTGAATGAAGTTGCGGTATTTTTAAAGATTCATCGTGTAGGTTATCAGGGTCTATGACAGAATCTCTCTGCCACATTTCCTGAATTTCATCAAGATTCATAAGGGTTTCCCATCTGTTCCTAGGATATTATACACAGTATACTTGAAAGTCACGTCTGCTGTAAAGTACTGAATGTCGGTTTGTGTGGCATCAAACTCCAAGGAACTTAATGATACTGGAAATAAATCTTTAAACTTTACTATTGCAGTCGTATTGTAATTACTGTTTAAAATATACAGACTTCCATCACTAAATGCTCGTTTTGAATCTTGTAATGCCGTTACATCACTTTCTATGGAAATTAAATCTTTATATTGCTGTGTTGTTTCCGGAAATCCAAGACCTGTCAACCAAGTATGAATTGCCATATAATTTTCCATATTCTCATCAACCAAAAATCTCAAAGACAAATCTCCATAGGTGAGTTTGTCTCCGGGAACATCAATATCCTTAAGATATGATGGTTGCGTATTGAGGGATAGTGTAATTTCTGGTATTCTTGCCGAATTGCAGAAAAAAGCAACTTTAGGTTCTTTTGCTAATGAAAACTTAAACCCAACTGGTGATAGAAAGTTTCTATTATCAATTTGATTGGGAAACGAACAGGACATTTTTATTTTTATTTAGATATAAAAAAAGGGACCCGAAGGTCCCTTGCGAAATTGTGAGAAAGACTCACATAAGGTTTGAAACCTTGACTCTTCTGTAGTAAACGTTAGAGTTGGTTGTGAGTAGACCTTGACCTTGATCTGCACCTGCTGCAAATGGGTTGGCAACCATACCATAACGAGTCTTAAACCCGATTTTTGGTTGGAAGGTGTTCTCGCCAACGGCACGAACCATTTGGAGAGGAACATATGGGCAGTAGAAGAGACCTGCGTCATAAGGCGAAGAACCCTTATAACCAACAACGTAGTATTGGTTAGGAGCTACGTTTGCCGAATATGGGTCAATGTAGACTCTGTACTTACCTTGAAGAACTCCAGCAAAAGTATTGCCAGTGTCATCAACGTTCAGGTTAGCATTAAGTGCAGGGGTGTAATCGAGAACACCAGCCATTGCAAGTGCCGAAGCAACGTCAGCAGAGCAAACGATGGTGTTGCCCTTTCCTCTACGAGTTTGCTGTGCAATTGCGTTTGCATCGCGCTCGATTTGGAAGATAAGACCCTTGAACTTCTCAACTGACCAACGACCGTTGGAGTCAACGTCAAGGTCAAAAGTACCAGCGGTAGCAGTATTTGCTTGAGCACCAGGCTTAGCAGTCTTGTAGATGGTTCTGATGACTTCTCTGTTGATTTCAGCAAGAATCTCAGTGCTGAGGATGTTAGCAAGCTCAGCCTCTGCATTCAGACCGTGAATTGCCTTCAGGTCTTGTGCAAGCTCAAGTGAGTACTCAGCTTTTAGAGCTCTTGACTTAGCAGTAACGGTGACTTTCTCGATTGAGAATGCCATCTCGTTGAAGTTGTTTCCACTTGCATCCCCGAGTGCTTCTGCACTGTCGGTACGCATACCTTGACCAACGTTATACTGATCAGCACCAAGAGCATTGTTTGCTTGGTTTGAACCATCAAGAATTGAAGGATTGGTGCCACCCTGAGTGGTAGTACCCATACCAACGCTAGCGCCAGTAAATCCGGTGGTTACATCGAATCCAGCATCCTGACCCGAGAAAGCAGAATTAGCTTCGTTGTAGAATGCTTCAGTTCCGGACTGGCTGGTATAACGCGAACGCATCGCAAAAATGAGTCCGGTAGGACCGTTCATTGGTTGAACGCCACACAGATCATAAGCGATCAGGTTAGGCATTGAACGTCTGATTAGAGAAATCAGAACGGGATCGAAACCTGCGGTAGGACCGCCACTGAATCCTTGTGCGCTTCCACCAAATCCAGCGCCACCAGCACCAGATGCGGTTCCGTTAGTTGGAGATTCGTAAAGGAAATCACGCTCTTCGCGGAGTTCTCTTTCTTGGTTCTCTAGCAGGATAGCGGTTACAGATCTACGATGTGCATCTTTGATCTGATCCATTCCGGAATAGTCCAGAATTGGTGCCCACTTCTCCTGCAAATATTCTGCGTTGAACATTTGCATTTGTTTTACCTATTTGAAGTTTTAGTTTGATTGTTATAATTTAAAAATCACTTTTTAGCGACTCTTCCTAAAGTCTGAAGATATGTTGCCATTCTTCCATCAACCTGTGGTTGCTGGGACTGGACATCAGTACTTTCAGATAAAGTTTCGGAGGCATCTCTTTGAGTACCAGTTGTTCTGGTTGGGAAATAAGATTCCCTCAGAGTGACCAGCTTCTCACGATAGTTTGCTTCACTATCAAACTCAACATTTTCGGCAAGAGAAGCGAGTTTGTCCTTCTGAGAAAGTGCAAGACCCTCAGTGACATCGGCAAAGATTACATCAGCAACCGACTCTGCTAATCTTCTATTCAGAGCAACATTCTTTTCGATTTGCTCGTTGAGTTTTCCTTCCATTTCATCAAGTTTATCTACCATACTCTCGATTACATCATATCTATCTTCAGGGATTGTTACATAATGATCTTCAAAAAGACTCTTCATTCCTTGGAGGAATGATTCGGTCATTTCAGTCTTAAGACCGTGCTCAACTGCGAGTGCATTTTCAGAAATCCACTCGTCAGCAACATACTCAAGGTATGCATCAACACGGTCAACAAGACCTTCTTTAATTGCTTCAATTTCTTCTACGAGAGATGTCTCATAGGATGATTGAAGTTCTTCTTTGATTTCAGCAACTTTAGATTTAATTGCTGCCTCGAAGATGGTACGTGCTTTCTCTTGGAATTCCTCGGAAAGCTCCTCACCAGCAAGGAGAGCATTGACATCTTCTTCAATGTCAAACTCTTCCTTCATTTCATCTTCTTCATCATCTTCTTCGCCTTTTTCGTGGCCTTTACCTTCTTTCTTTTCGCCCTTTTCTTTTTTGCCTTCCTTATGAGGTGCCTCACCAGGCTCTTCTTTTTCCTCTTCCTCGGCAATTAAATCCTCTTCATCAGCATATTCAGAATCTTCCTTCATTCCTTGACCAGGAGTTCCTACAGGAGTTGCTGAAGAATGAGGAGCTTCTGCTGCAGATGCCTTTGCATTTACAACATCCTTAACTTGTGCAAGAGTTGTGGCGGGATCTTGTAATTTTGCCGAATCGTCATCGGGACGATAATTTTCTGGGGTTGGTCCACCCAAATCTTCCCAAGCACCAGTTTGACCTGGAGTTGCTACTCCAGACTTATTACCGGATTGCATTGGTTCGGCAGGTGCAGCCCCTTTGGTTACTACGTTTTCCATTTCTTGTAAATTTCTACCAACGGACATTTGTTTGATTGTGTTATAATCTATATTTATTTATAAATTAAAGATTTCCTAAGAATTCTTGGAATAATTCAATTTTATGTTCTTGTAGAGTTTTTTCATCTACAAGAGTGTTAATTCTGCGCTTTGTCTGTTCAGCAAGTCTTTCACGAAGAATTCCTCCTTCCCAAACCCACTCCTTACCTTCCATAATTCCCTGAACAAATGCATCAGGAGCAGAAGGATCGGCAACAATATCTGCAGCAGTTGCAAGCATAAAATCTTCTCCAACAACTTTATGACCTTCATTAGTTAATTTAAGTGAACCAACACCACGAGAAGAAACGCCAAGACAAACACCTTCACCAATAAGAGATTTTGCAATCTTACCCATAGGAGTTTCAAGAAGTTGTGCCTTACCGATAAAATTGCATCCCTTTTGTTCCAGAGAAACAATTTTATGAGAAACACGATCAAGATTGACGGTAGGACCATCAGGATGGCCGAGTTCTCCAAGAGCACGACCCTTTGCAATAAATGCCTCATTATATCTTGCTACTTCTTTTGCAAGAGTTTGCATAGGATACATTCTACCATTACGGTTACAAATGTCACCCTGAAGGAAAACTCCCTCAATATACATTTTCTTTTCGGCACCTTTACCTTCGGTGATAAACTTAACTTGTGAGACTTCTTCTGTGATGAGTTTCATTTTTTTATTCGGTGACTAACTGAACGATTTCTGTGATACTAACATCTTGGGAACCTGATGCGGTAATCGCACTTACCTTTACGCTTCTTGCAAGATTTGCATTAGTTACGGTAATTATTCCAACAATAGATGAACTATCATGGGAGATTGTTACAGACTCATCAGATATTGCAGTAATTAGTTTATGTTCCGTGTTGATTCCTGCTGGTTGTGCATTTTGAATGGTGACATAATCACCAAGTAAAAATGGATTAGATGCATTTTGATCAAATGAAATAACAGTCGATGTTCCCGTAGTAATTCCTGCAATTCTTTGTCTGGCAATTCTTTCTTTCAATACTTCATTACCATATGGTCCAATATGAAAAGAATTAGTAGTTACAATTGGGTTTCCGCCAGATGCAGATGGCGCACCAGTCTCAACATAAATTGAGGTTAATCCAGTAGATACTCTTAAATATCCACTTTTAAGAGCAATAGGATTGCTAGTAGTCGCCGCACCTGCAGTTACAGTAATTCTATTTACATTTTGAACAACCTTAATTGCCATTATTCTTGATCCTCGGTGTTTTCTTCATTACCAAATATAGATGATGCAACATAGGGTCGAGCTGAATCAACTCTATCTGCTGCTTTCGTATATAAAAGTTCTTTAATTTTATCAGATACGTCAGATGCATTTCCATCTGTTGCAATCAAATCGATAAGTTCTTCCATAAAAATAATGTATTACTATAAGATTATTTATATCTTGCCACCTTTAGGCTCTGGGGGTGGTTCTGGAGCAACAGGTTCTTGTGGAACTTCCCCTAGTGCTGGTTCTCCTGTACCTTCTGGAGGCAAACCACCTTCTGGCATAGGATTACCCATTTCATCCACCGGAGGATTAGGATCTGGAAGAATACCCTTTTCAATTTCATCATCAATTTGTTCATCAATTTCAATAATCTCACTATCAGTTTGACGAAGAATCTTTTTACGAACATATTCGGTTGAGAAATATTTGCCAATATATGGTTCCATCGTCGTAACAAGTGTTAAACGATTTGTAAGTAATTCTGCCTCTTTAAGTTCTGCAAAATGGTTGTCATATAAGAAATCATATTGAATATGATCGCTCATAGTATCCCAATCTTCTGGGGTTACGATATTCTTTAACAGAAGTTGAGTACGAAGCATATCATTAAACATATTTGCAAAACGCTTTCTTAAACGTCCAACAAACTTGGAAAACTTAAGTTCATCTCTTAGGATTTCTGATGAACGACCCAGATTAAATCCATCACCCCCACCGGCAATTCTTGATTCTGGAACTCCTAATGCTCTATAAAGTTTTTTCTGGAAATACTCAATATCAGAAAGTTCTCCCAGATTTTGACCACCAGGAAGAGTTGTGATTTCAGTTCCTCTTCCACCTTCTCTTCTTGGAAGCCAGAAATCCTCAAGCATACTCATAAACTTACGGTCATCACGAACCTCTCCGGTGTTAGCATCGTAAACTAATTTATTACGATAGCGACTCATAACCTCTTTGAGGTATTGTTCTGCCTTTACTTTTGGAAGATTACCAACGTCAATATAGAAGATACGACGTTCTGGTGCTCTTGATAATCTATAAATTACAAGAGAATCCTCAATCATCCTAAGTTGATTGAGTGCCTTAATTGCCTTATGAAGATAGGAAAGTACGGTTCCCTTGTTTCTGTCTATTAAACCCGAAGTGCAATAAGTAATTGAATCTCTTGCAATCTTTACCGCACCTTTTGCCGAAGACCCAAGTGTTCCTGATGGGTAATTCGATGTTGGGGTGTAAATAAAATACTCCTCAATTTCTGGATATGTAACTTGATTTATATTAAAATTACTGAGTGATGATAAATTTGGACCTATATTATTGTTCGTCTTTTTCTCTTGACGAATGTGCTTCATCTTCATAGGATCAATATATCTCAATTCCTGAATTCCATCTTCAGGTTTCTTTACATCAATAACTTTGAGATAAAATAATCTACCGTCAATATACCAGTTTCTAAAAATTTCGTGGGACTTCTTATCAAAGTCCATAATTTCCTTAATATATTTAAACTCGTCTCTTATAATTTTCTTGAGTTTATCACTAGCATTTAAGTTTGATAATTCAATTTCTACAGGAGAATCATATAAATCACTCACAATTGCTTCATTCACAACATCCTCAATTGCTCCATCACACTCTGGGTGAAGTGACATTTCACGATAACGACGAATTAAGTCATATTCTGTTCTATAAACGCCCTCAATATCAACAGTCTGACCATAAAATCCAGATTGAATATAATAATCAACCCCGTCCTCATTATTAGGAGGAACGGGGGAGACTATTGATTTGGATTTTTTTTCATTATCCTCAATCGAAAAACCAAAAAGTTTCGCCATTTTATAAATTTAAACTCTTAATATGTTCTATTTAGTTAATATCTTCACCGCCAGCAGCAGGAGAATCGCCCTTAACTGCTTCCCACCAAAGAACCTGCATCTCTACAGTGAACTCTTGAATAGCATCAGTTTCATATGCCAAGTTGATTGTGCTGATGTTTGTTGGGAATAAATCATAGAAATGATATGCTCTCAGTGTAGACCCATCACGATCTAATTGATACACAAACGCATCTGCCTGGTAAAGAGCTGGATCGGTTACGCCAGTATTATCAGATACTCTGTTAATTTTATTCATCCAGTTTTCAAATGCTGAACGAATAGAAAAATCGGTATCATTAATTACGGTAATCGTCCAAGTTTCAAAAGTACGATCTCCCGCTAATTTTAGAGTTCTTCCTCTAAATGCAACTTCTAATGGAGTTACTGTTGAAGCTGGAAGTGCCGCAGACTTGACTAAGAATCTTGATTTGTCAAGAACATTAGTATCGGCAGCTGCAACATCTGGGAAAGAAAGAACAACCTCAAAGAGGTTACTTCTAGCACCACCACCAGACAGCTTACTCTTGAAGTCTGTAATCTTCCTTAAAGGAGGTGGATTTAATTGATTTCTGGTTGCCATAGTTGTTAAACCTCTTGATTAATTAAAAGTTTCCGATTACTTCTTCGAAATCAACACCAGTCTTGGTGGCAATAAAGGTAAGACCGATGAAGTTAATCGATCTCGCTGGTTTAATGTAAATGTCTGCTCTAAACTCATTAGCATCAATAACTGATGCCGTGTTATTTGTTTCGTCACAAATAACAACATAATCAAAAATACCTCTCTTTGCCTGAACATCACGCAAGAATGGTTCAATTGTATTTACGAAATTGGTTCTTGTGATTTCATCGTTAAACTCAAATAGTACATCCTTAGCGGCACGAGAGATGGCATCCTCAACATAAATGAAGAGTCTACGAACGTTAATTCTATCAAATGCGGATGTTCTTCCTAATCCAGTCTTATCACCAAACAGAATAATACCTGCTCCTGGTGAGAAGATTATTGGATTAATTCTATTTGTATAAAGACGATCTCTTTGTGACTTACTTGGAGTGTATGCAAGTTTAACTGCATTTAGAATAGCACCTCTTGACGTACCGGCAGGGGAATACCAAGGGAAGAAATTAATATCACTACGAGCACATAGTCCAGCAATATCACCATTTAAAGGTGCGTATCTATAAGTATTTGCAAATCTATCGTACATATACTTATAACCAGAATCAAATACTGCATAAGATGAAGATGCTACTGGTGAGAAGAAGCTAATTACATTACTTGTAATATCTTCTGGAGTTTTGACTGTAACTCCACCCTCTACTGGATTATCTGTAAGAGCCGCACCTCTATATGGAGAATAAATGCAATTGCATCTTTTCTTAGTTCGGCAACCGATATGAGTTTGTTTGCTAGTTCTTGTGCGGTTTCTTTCGCATAACCAGCAGAACCCATTAATAGGAAATCTACTTTAATGTCTTCTGTGTTTTCAAATAAATCATAACCATCTTTCAATTCTGCAAGAGTTGCCGTAAGAGCACCAGTGGTTGATATTCCTGTTTGACCATTATAGTTAAGACCACCTGCTAATGTGTAGGTATTAGATCCTGCAGCACCAAAAATGATGCCTTCTGCTGGTTGGTCCCATCCATTATCAGTTCTTAAGTCAAACTGATTTGGATCGTATCCTGTTGTAGTGAGTCCGGCAGGCGCTCCACCGGCAAAAATATTAGAAGAACCCTCTGCAATATATTTTCTCCAATAAGCAGTGCTTCCTGCAGAAAACTCAGCATCAGTTGCCTTAGAAAGACCTAAGTGCTTCTCAAGAATTGTTCCGGCATTACCAGTAATAGTTCCTAAGTCGTCAATAACGACTACGTGAACTTCATCAAATCTAGATCCTCTTGGTTCTGCAAAAGATGAAGTTCCGGGAGCACCAGCAACGTTATTCCACTGAATATTAGAATTAGTCAGAGTAATATATTGCTGACTAAACCAATCAACTTCGCCAGTATAAGCAGCACTTCCCAAAGTAACTCCAGTGCCGGATGTTACGATGCCAACATTTCCAGTTTCGGTAAAGCACCAAGTTCCATCTTGCTGATAATCAACGGATGTTTCTGTTCCAGCAGCAGATACGTGACTTAGAACTTTAACTTTTACTTCTGATTGACCAACTTCAGTGATAATACCTTTTAAATAACCGTCAAGAGAACTTCCGTTTGTAACATCAGTTTTGCCCACTACAGATTGAGTTACGCCATAACCAACTTGAATCGTGGTTCCGGTTGTTGTGGATGTATAACTTCCAAAAGAAAGTTGTACATTAGTTAAAGAAATAGCATTTAAAGTTGGTTTATTGAAAAATACCGTTCCAATACCAATTGAGGATACTGTAGTTCCAGAATCAATAATTCCAGGTTCTATTTTTAGAGTTTGTCCAGATAAAATACCGGTTGTTGTAATGCCAGTAACAAATGTAGTAGTGATTCCAATATCTCCGTCAGACGCTGTTGCAACTCCAACAAAAGTAGTATTTGTTACTGAAGTTGTGGATATACCGCTTAAGATTTGGTCTGCCTTGGAGTCAATAATCGCAACCTTAATTCCGTTTGCCCAAGAACCAGGATTTCTTGCGGCAACAGTAACTCCAGTAATCGTGGTTTCATCATATCCAAGTTCTTCATAATTATCTAAACTCTTAATCTTTACACTACTTGCAGAACCAACAAAAGCATTTTTGGTGTCAGTGTCATCTGCTCTTACAACCTGCAGTGAACCACCATATGAAAGATATGATGAAGCAACCATCCAACTTTCATAGTGCTTATCTGTGGAATAAGGTTCGCCAAAAATATTCAGCAGATCATTTTCGTTCTCTACTAAGGTTGGCGAATCTACAGGTCCTTTTGCGAATGGTGCAACAATTGCTCCTACCTTATTAGAAGCTGGTTGAACTCTACCTGAGGTTAAGTCAACTTCCCTTACTACAATTCCAGGAGATGCTAAATTTAGCGGCATCTTTATTCTCCGTTATCCCGAATTATTCTAAAAGTATTTATAATTTCCTTCTCTTCAAAGACTTATCTGTAATCCCACATATAAGACCGGTCTCCATATTCATCAACACTCCAAACCTCTTCAGTTTGTATTTGATTTTCTGGAGTGGCAAACATCCATCTATCTCCAGTTTCTTGCTCCACAAATACTTCCATATCTTCTAATCCATCAGAAATAAATCCGAATGGAGACATATCCTGTTCAATCTGATTTTTCTGCTCTTCATAAATTCTCTTACGAATATCATTATCCGTCATTTCTTTGAAATAGTCTTGAGCAACTAACCAGGCAAAAATAACTAAGCACATTACCAAATCATCATTACAACCTTCTTCCGCTATAAAAGAATTATGCTTCTGAATAAAAGTTGTCATTTCCGCAATAATATCATAATCATTAACCAATAACTTATCATCCTCAATAAGTAATTTTAAGTTAGAGCAACCTAATTTCTTAACTGCCGCAGTTGTTCTAACTCCAAGTTGAGATTTTTTACCACTAAAACCAGATCCGACTAATTGACCCGCTCTACCTCGCATCGCACACATTAAAATATTATCATACTCCAAATCAAAATGGAGAATGTTTGCAACTTGGTCTCCAATATCATTAACTTCTATAAGCAACCAAGAATTATTATATCCTTTTGCCACTTCATTAATGATACTCGGAAATAGCATCGGTTTGATTTCATTATTTTTATACTTTGCAACTACTTTGTATGGAAAGTTTGTAATATCAAAAACTACAAATGCAGAATAATCATTTCCTACACCACGAGCAACGTCAACAGTAATTAAGTAATTATGATCTTCTTTGGGGTCTTCATAAACATCAAGACCTTTACTTCTGGTTATTGGATCATCATATACCAATATTTTAAGTTTACTTGGATTGATTAAGGTTCCTATGGATCCTAAAAATTCACAAAGATGCTCTGCCCTAAATTGTTCTTCACTTGTGTTTGCAATTGTCTGAGCTTTCCATTCCTCATCTCTTCCGGGTACTTCTGACCAGTGAACCTCAGTAGCAACAAATTGACTTTTATTTCTTTCCGCATCGTGCCACATTCTATAGAAGTGGTTCATACCTTTTGGGGTACTTACTATAATAACCTTAGTAGATTTACCAGATGAAATAGTAGGATAAACAGATGCAAAGAAATCATCCGCAATATGATTTGGAACGAATGCAAATTCGTCCAAGAAAATGATATTGAATGACATTCCTCTGACAGCAGAGGCAGAGGTTGATGCCGCAATAATCTTAGAACCATTTTCAAGTTCTAATGATCCTTTATTCCAAGATACAATACCTTGTTGCATCCATTTTGGAAGATTCTCATAAGATAATTGAAGTCTACTTAAAATCTCCCTTGAGGTTGATGCTTTGTTTGCAAGAATACCGACATTTACATTATCGTTAAAAACAATATAATGCAATAAGTACGATACTACGGTTGTTGTCTTTCCAACCTGTCTAGGCATTTTGCAGATATTAAATCTATTCTTATGGAAGTTTTTAACCAATCTCTCCTGGAATGGCCACATTTCAAACTGAACAAGACCATCATCAACATTAACAATCTTAATATATTTTTTGGCAAAATAAACAGGGTCCTCTTTACATCTCAAAAACTCAATAATTTGCTCTTCTGTAAATTGAATTGAGGTATTTGCTCTTTTGAGATTTGGGTTAGAGAGATATGCATCCCCCTGTTTCAGTTGAATATCTTCTATTGACATAATTACCTACTAATCTCTTCCCAGTCCATTGATGCATGAATATCTGCACCATTAGCATCAGCAGCACATACAATAGAAAGTTCATAAGGTATTCTAGTTAATCCATCCCTTTCCAACTGAAACTTAAATAATGCCTCTTTAAGAATATCTATGGATGTTGAACCTTGATTAGAACCATATGCATATCCAGATGCTAGTATTCTTCCACCAGTATAAGTTCCCCCACCAATCTTATATTCAACAGCACTATCAACACCAGCATCAGTCCAAGTTGCACCACTAGATGTTCCAGATGCTCTTACTTGCCAGTTATAAGTTGCATTATTTGTAATGCCTAGAATAGAAAGTGCAGTCATAATTATAATTGCATCTAATCTATTTGGTGTTGCTTTAAGACGAATTGATACAACTGTATAATAAGTTCCTGCTGTTGTTAAATCAACTGGTGTTTGGACTGGTGTTCCTACTGCCTGCTGTATTCCACGAAGTTCATAACCACCCTCTGAAATTACACTAGAACAAACTTGTTTCAGTGTGCTTGAACTTGTTGTAATTCCAGTATTAGAAATCTCATATCTCAAAGGTAAT
>Ga0164293_10000549_pt1 | contig 29965 bp, 23 predicted proteins | sample GEODES118metaG_FD_111487 | JGI IMG/M metagenome (GOLD analysis project Ga0164293, IMG submission 111487) | Eutrophic lake water microbial communities from Lake Mendota, Wisconsin, USA - GEODES118 metaG | ecosystem: Environmental > Aquatic > Freshwater > Lake | place: USA: Lake Mendota...
ACTCGAACTGCGCGGCTCATTACCCGACGTATTCGACGCGTTGTGCGACGCCCTGCCCATCGCAGCGATCCACGCGCACGAGGAGACCGGCAATGCGATCACCTACGCGCGCGACCGTCGGGTTCGTGCATGGGCGAAGCGCCGCGGCGTCCCGCTACACGAACGGCAGGGCGCCGGTGTGGTCCGCCGTCTCGCGACGCGCGATGGTTGGCACGATCACTGGGTGGCGACCATGCGCCGCCCGTGCGCACGAGCGCCCGAGGTGCTGGTGGGCGCGACGGACGACGAACTGCGCCGTGTCCCGGCGTCGCTGCGATTCGCACGCCCGGATGGCCCCCACTCCGGCGTGAATACCGGCGCACACGCGCGGCAGACGGGGGGACGCGAACAGGCGGAGTCGTTGCTGCATTCCTTCCTGTACGAACGGGGCGAGGACTATCGCCGCGCGATGTCGAGCCCCAGCGACGCGGAGCTCGCATGCAGTCGCATCAGCGCCCACCTCGCCTTTGGCACCCTCTCGAACCGTGAGGCGTATCAAGCGGCGCGTGTACGTGTGCGTGAACTGCGGGACAGCACGGCCGCGGTCGCACCGTCCGCACGTGCGCCGCTCGTGCGGTGGCAACAGTCGCTGGTGAGCTTTGCGTCGCGCCTCGAGTGGCGCGACCATTTCACGCAGAAACTCGAAGACGAGCCCGCGCTGGAGTACCAGCCGTTCTCACCGCTCTACGCTGACGTGTGGCCGCACGCGGTGGACGCGTCACGTCTCGACGCCTGGCGCACGGGGCACACGGGCGTTCCGCTGGTGGACGCCTGCATGCGCAGTCTCGACGCGACCGGCTGGCTGACCTTCCGCATGCGCGCCATGGTCATGAGCTTCGCGTCGCACTATCTGTGGCTGCATTGGCGACACGCCGGAACCGTGCTGGCCCGCGCGTTCGTCGACTACGAACCCGGCATCCACTGGATGCAGTGCCAGATGCAGGCCGGGAGCACCGGCATCAACACCATTCGCATCTACAACCCAGTGAAACAGGCCGAGGAGCACGACCCCGACGGGACGTTCGTGCGCCGCTGGGTGCCGGAGCTCGCGGCGTTACCCACCGCCGATCTGTATCGCCCATGGGACACGCCCGCGATGGTGCAGCTGATGCACGGGCTCCGCATCGGCGGTGACTATCCCCTGCCGCTGGTCTCACCCGAGTCGGCCCATGCGCAGGCCCGAGACGCCTTGCATGCGGTGAAGCTGCAGGCGCAGCACACCGGTGAATCGGCGCGCGTCTGGCAGCGACACGGCTCACGGCGCACCCCACTCGGCACTTCGAATCGCTGAGCACGTCTGCCCACGCGCCGCGTGCCGGGCGACGACCATTGCTGCCGCGCGCCGATGTCACCAGACTCCAGCAGCCTCATACCGGAAGCGTGCATGACTACCGACGCGCTTCCGGCCGGCGCCGTGTGTGCGCTATTCGAGCCGACGGCATCGACCGAGCCGCAGGCCTAGCCATCCCCTTGTCTTCTTGCTCGACACCATGATGCGATATCGGACCACGGCGCCACTGCGTGCGCTTGCTCTGGCGATACTGTTCACGGCCTGCGCGCGCGCCACACCGACACCCGCACCGAGCCCCACCTCGCAGGAGATCGTCGCGACACCGGTGCAGCAGCCGCCGATCACGGTCAGTCCACCGGCACCCGCTCCCGCACCAACGGAGACCGTGGATACGGTGCGCGCGGATTGGCATCGCCTGGATTACGACAACGACAAGGTGCTCGGCGTGGGATCCGAGCGGGCGATGCGCGACCTGCTCGCCGGTCGCCAGCCGCAGCGCCGCGTGATCGTCGCCGTGATCGACGGCGGCGTGGACACGGCACACACGTATCTGCGCGCGCAACTGTGGCAGAACGACAAGGAGATCGCCGGCAACGCCATCGACGACGACCGCAACGGCTACGCGGACGATCGGCGAGGATGGAATTTTCTGGTGACGCCGGCGGGTAGTGCCGTCGGCGCCGAAACATTCGAGCTAACGCGATTGTATGCGGCATGCCGCGGCACCGCGGCGGGTACCGGTATCAGGAAACCGCCGGCCGCGCGCTGCGATTCGCTGGCCGGTGCCTACGCCGACAAGCGGGAAGAGGTGACGGGTACCCTCAATCAGATCCGCAGCCTCGACCGCATGCTGGGCCAAGTCCACGCCGTGCTCGAAGGAGTGCTTGGCGCCCCACTCACGCGAGGCAAGGTCAGCGGCTTTGCGCCGGCGTCGCCGGAGCTCTCCCGCGCCCGTGACCTGTGGCTCGCGCTCGAGGCAGACGGACTCGATGCGGCTGGACTGGCCGAAGCGAAGAAAGCCTACGAATCGCAGGCCACGTTCGGGCTCGACACCACCTATTTCCCACGGGCGATCAAGGGCGCGGGCTCACCCGATATCATGGGGCCGGATGCGTCACACGGCACGCACGTGGCGGGGATCATTGGCGCCGAGCGCAATGCGGCCAACTCCGTCATGGGTATTGCCCCCAACGTGCGCATCATGGGAGTGCGCACCGTACCGGATGGCGATGAGCGCGATGAGGATGTTGCCCGCGCCATCCGCTACGCCGTGGACAACGGCGCGCAGGTGATCAACATGAGCTTCGGCAAAGCGTACTCGCCGAAGAAGGCGGTGGTGGACAGCGCGATACGCTACGCGGACGCGAAGGGCGTGCTCATGGTACACGCCGCGGGCAACGACGGCGAGAACAACGACGTGGTGCCGTCGTACCCCACGCCAACCCTCGGGGGCGGCGCCCGCGCGCGACTGTGGCTGGAGGTGGGTGCCAGTTCCTGGAAGGGGCCCAGCGCCCTTGCCACCGGATTCAGCAACTACGGCAAGCAGACCGTCGATCTCTTCGCGCCGGGTGAGGACATTCTCAGCACCGTACCGGGCGGTGGGGTGAAGCGGGAAGACGGGACCAGCATGGCCGCCCCCGTGGTATCAGGTGTGGCGGCGCTGCTGCTCGCCTATTTTCCGAAGCTCACTCCCGCGGATGTGCGTGAGATCATCGTGCAATCGGTCCGGACGTTTCCGGACGCGGTGGTGGCGCTCCCCGGGGGTGCTGGTCAGCAGGTCCCGTTCTCCTCGTTGTCCCGCACCGGCGGTCTGATCGACGCCTACGCGGCTGTGAAGCTCGCGCTGCAGCGTGAATCGCTGCGCCCGTAATTCGTACCTACATTCGCCCCAGGATTTCTCATGTTCCGCTTTGCTTCGATCGCCGTGGTGGCGCTGACGTCGTGCGCCCTGAGCACCACCATGCAGGCGCAGGCCGGTGCCCGCCGCGCGGCGCCCAGCACGCGCGCCATTTCCGAGATGTCGCTCACCTTCGCGGATACCGCCGCGCAGCGCGCCGCCGGCAAACCGGCCATCGTGCGGATCGACTACGGCCAGCCGCATCTGCGTGGTCGTATGCTGCTCACCGACAGCCTGGTACCCATGGGCAAGGTGTGGCGCCTCGGTGCCAACGCCGCGACGCTGTTCACGACGGATGTCGATTTGACGATGGGCGGCAAGGCCGTGGCGAAGGGGCGCTATGTCGCGCAGCTCCTGCCCGAGCGCAGCGGCTGGACGCTCATCCTGCAGCAGGAGACCACCGGCGCGGCGCAGGTGAACGTGGCGGCATACGATGCGGCGAAGGACTACGCGCGCATCCCGCTCACCGCGACCACGCTGTCGACAGCGCAGGAGAGCCTTGCCATCACGCTGGTGCCGAGCACGGCGCCGGGCGCGCAGAAGGGCGAACTCGTGATCGCGTGGGGGACGGTGCACCTCAAGGCCGACTGGGTCGTACGCTGAGCGGGGGGTAGTTCGGCCCGGCGGTGGTCTCCCACCGGGTGATGTCACACACGCAATGGAGCATGGATGTCAACGCGCGCAATGGTGTTCATCGACGGCACATGGTTGGCCGTCACGACGAATCGTTTGGCGGACCAGCACGGGGTGCTGGGGCGCACGGGAGGGCCGCTGGACTTCGGTGCCCTGCCCCGCGTGTGCGCGCAGGCGATCGCGTCACAGATGGCGCTAAGCAGCGGTATCGACGTCGTGCGTACGCACTACTTCGGCTCCATTGCGACCAACTACGATCTGCAAGATCAGGACGCGGTGCAGCGGCGCAGTGAGTTCTTCGACAGTCTGCGGCGTCACCATCGCTACGAGGTCTTCCGGTACGAGACCGATTACCGCGGGCACCGCGTGCGGCGTACGCCGGGTGAGGAGGGATACACGCCTCCCGAGAAGGCGGTGGACGTGGGACTCGCCACGTCGCTGCTCGAGATGGCGGCGGTATCGGCGTACGACATCGCGATTGTCGTGTGCGGTGATCGTGACTTCGTCCCGGCGTTGCAGGCCGTGCGGCGCCTGGGCAAGCGCGTTGCGGTGGTGAGCGCCCGCGGCAGCTGCGCGCGCGAGCTGAGCGATCCCAATGACCCGGTGCGCATCCGCGATTTCGAGGTGCTCTGGCTCGATCAGTTGTGGGCGCAGGTGGTGTCGCCGGCGGCGCGTCCATCGCCGCGGGCGGTGGCGGACGAGGTCAGCCCAGTGGCGGAGGCGGTGGCGTCGGAATCCTCGGACGATTCGCCCTACGCCGACTTTACGATGTCATTTGCCGCCGAGGCCGTCGCGAACGACGAGCCCGCGTCGTCCGAGGCCAGCGCTGGCCCTGTGGTGGAGGGGGTCGTGACCAAGGTGCACGCGCACGGCTACGGCTTTGTGCGCGCCGACGACGGTCTCGACTACTACTTCCGTCGCGCGGACTTCACCGATCCGAACCTGTTCAGTCGGCTGGAGCGGTATCGCTCACGCGTGGCCTTCCGCGTCTGCGAAGCGTCGCGCTCGGGGCAGGCCGGCCGCGCGGTCACGCTCTCGCTGTTAGGGATGACCGAGGCGCCAGTGATGGTGGCGCGGTCGGCGATGCCGAATGACACGCCGACGCGCGAACAGACGCCGCGCGAGGCGTGGACGCCACGGTCGTCGCCAACGGTGGCGTCGGTGCCCGAGACCACGGGCGATCTCTGGGCCGACGATCCGTTCGCCGCGCCGAAGCGGCGGGTCGATGCCGCAGCGCAGGAAGCGGTCACCGTGTCGGTAGCCGCCGATGTGGCGCTCGTGCCGGACGCGGTGGTGCTGGCCACCAGTGCCGTAGCGCCCGAGCCGGAGTTGACGCCACCGACGATCGAGGCGCCGGTGAAGAAGCGCCGGGCGCCGGCGAGGAAGACGGCAAGCGCGTAAGACTGGGCGAACGCAAAACGCCGCCGGCTCCTAGAGCCGGCGGCGTTTGCGTTTCCAACACGGAAGTAGCTGGGGGGAGACTCGAACTCCCGACCTCACGATTATGAGTCGTGCGCTCTAACCGGCTGAGCTACCCAGCCCCACAAGCGTGACCCGCGCCTGGAGCAGACGCGGCACTTACGGGACGCAAACGGCCGGCCCTTTCGGACCGGCCGATTGCTATGGCGGGGGCGGGATTTGAACCCGCGACCTTCGGGTTATGAGCCCGACGAGCTACCAGGCTGCTCCACCCCGCGGCAGTCTTGGGATATTAGCCGGTGCACGCGCAGAGTCAACCCCGTGCGCCCTCATATCGTGCTTATTCCGGCGTTTTCGTGCTGTCGTCGGCCGCACTCTTCTTCGCACTATCCGACGCCACGCTATCACGCACCGCCGGATCATCCACCCAGTACAGCAGCTCCTTCTCACCGCGCACCAACCCGTACTCCTCGCGCGCAATGCGCTCGAGTGTGAAGTCGTCGGTGCTCACGCGGGTGAGCGTGGTGTCGAGCACTGCCACCGTGTCTCGCAGCAGCGCGAGTTCGGCCTCGAGCTCGGCCACATCCTCGCGCTGCCCCAGCAGATCACTCGCCCCGTACTCGCCACCTTCCACGGCGTAGTACACCACGAACAGCACGCCGGCCGCCCACGCAAGACGGCGCAGCAGCACGCCGCCGCGTGTCTCACTCTTCCTGGTAGCCGCCATGCGCGTGATCCGAATCAGATGCCGAAGATGGCGCCGCCGGGATACTCGGCGTAGCCCTCGAGCTGCTCTTCGATGCGGAGCAGCTGGTTGTACTTCGCCACGCGATCGCTGCGCGACGGCGCGCCGGTCTTGATCTGGCCGGCCTGCGTGGCCACGGCGAGATCGGCGATGAACGTGTCTTCGGTTTCGCCCGAACGGTGCGAGATGATGCTGTTGTAGCCCGCGCTCTTCGCGAGCTCGATGGCTTCGAGCGTTTCGGTGAGCGTGCCGATCTGGTTCACCTTGATGAGAATCGCGTTGGCCACTTCGGCCTCGATGCCCTTGGCGAGGATCTCGCTGTTCGTGCAGAACAGGTCGTCGCCCACGAGCTGGCAGCGGTCACCCACCATGTCGGTGAGGATCTTCCAGCCGTCCCAGTCGTTTTCGGCCATGCCGTCTTCGATGGACACGATGGGATACTGCTCGAGCCAGCTCGCGTACATCTCGGCCATCGCCTGCGGCGAGCGCGAGGCCGCCCCGCTCTTCTTGAAGTGGTACTGACCGTCGCGGAACAGCTCACTGGCCGCCACGTCGAGCGCGAGCGCGATGTCCTGCCCGGGGCGGAAGCCGGCCGCTTCGATGGCTTCCATGATCACCTTCAGCGCTTCCTCGTCGCTCGCGAGGTTGGGCGCGAAGCCGCCCTCGTCGCCCACGCCGGTGGAGAGCTTGCGGCTCACCAGCACCTTCTTGAGCTGATGAAATACCTGCGTGCCCATGCGCAGCCCTTCAGCGAACGAGTCGGCGCCCACCGGGATCACCATGAACTCCTGGAAGTCCACCGTGTTCGTCGCGTGCGCGCCGCCGTTGAGGATGTTCATCATCGGCACGGGGAGCGTACGCGCCATCGGGCCACCGAGGTAACGATAGAGCGGGAGCCCCACCTCGAGCGACGCCGCACGCGCGACGGCCATGGACACGCCGAGCATCGCGTTGGCGCCGAGGCGCCCCTTGTTCTCCGTGCCGTCGAGATCCAGCAGCGCGCGATCAATCGCGATCTGATCGGTGGCGTCCATGCCCTCGAGCGCCTCGGCGATCTCGGTGTTGACGTTGTTCACCGCCTGCTGCACGCCCTTGCCGCCGTAGCGCTCGGGGTCACCGTCGCGCAGTTCCACCGCTTCGCGCTCGCCGGTGCTGGCGCCGCTCGGTACCGCAGCACGGGCGGCCGCGCCGGTTTCGAGAATGACATCGACTTCAACGGTGGGATTGCCGCGGGAGTCGAGGATTTCGCGCGCGGAGACGGAGACGATGGGGGCCATGGGGCAGGAATTGGTGTAGGGCGATTTTGGTGAACAGCAATTGCAGACGGCAGACGGCAGGAACCGCAGACGGCAGTTTGGGAGCAACGACGCAGACTGCTCCGTGCTCACGGCGATGGGTAATCTACGACGAAGCGGGTGCTGGCAGGGGCTCGGCGCGGGGCTGTCGCCCCTCGCCCGCGATCATGGGCGGCGTCACCCCGTACGTCGTGGCGAGGCATTCGGCCATTCGCTCACGGACCTGCTCGCCGAGCGTTTCGCGGTCGGCGTAGGTGAGCCCAACCGTGGAGATGGGTTCCAGCAGGTGCACGTGCACCGTGCCGGGACTGGCGCGGAATTCCTCGCGTGGGTTCACCTCGATGGTGCCGTGAATGACCACGGGCACCACCGGCGCCTGCGACGCGATCGCGAGGACGAACGGCCCCTTCTTGAAGGGACGCAGCGAGTAGGTGCTGCCGCGCGTGCCCTCGGGATACACGAGCACCGGGTTCCCCTGCGCGATATTGCGGGCGGCTTCCTCATAGGCGCCGAAGGCCGCCTTGCGGTTCTCCCGGTCGATGAAGATGACGCCCACGCCGCGCGCGGCGGCCCCGAAAACGGGAATCTTCTCGAGCTCCCGTTTGGCCACGAAGCCGTAGTGCGGGAGCACCTCGATCATGCTGGGGATGTCGAACCAGCTCACGTGGTTCGCGATGTACACCCGGGGGGCGCCCTTCGCGAGCCCGTCGTCGCCGTGCAGCACCACCTTCACGCCGGCGGCGCGCAGCAGCCACCACGCCCACCAGCGCGGGCACCTTTCGTAGATGCTGTCCGGCCCCTGCTTCACACCGAGCAGCTGGGCCACGAGCACGGTCGAGCCGAAGACGAGGGTGCCGAGGAGCAGCGCGATGAAGGTGATGCCGGTCCGGAACATCGATCGAAGTTCGCGAAAACGGCCCGGTCCTACAATGGCCGGACGTTACTGATCCGTACCGAAATGGTCATGCCCGCGCACAGCGGCGGTCTCCTCCGCCGCGCCAGCCGACTCTACCGCTCCGACGACGGTGAGCGACACCCCCTGCTCGGCCTCCCAGCGCTCCGCCACGGCCGCAAAAGCCGCCGGGGGCATGGTAACCAGCAGCTCGTACTCTTCGCCGCTCACAAGGGCGCTGGCGGGCTCAACGCCAGGGCCAACCGGCAGCCGCCGCTCATCGAGGGCCAGCCATACGCCGCTGGCGGCGCCGAGATGCCGGGCATCGGCAGCGATGCCGTCGGAGATGTCGAGCATCGCCGTGGCACCGGCAGCGGCGAGTGCCGCTCCCGCAGCGAGTCGCGGGGAGGGCGCCGCGAACCGCGAGCGCGCCCAGGCCTCGGGGGCGTTTCCGTTCTCCCACGCCGCAAGCGCGGCACCTGGCCCCCCAAGCGTGCCGGTGACGAGGACAAGGTCGCCCACCGCCGCCCCGGCCCGCGACACGACACGTTCGGCCACGCCGATCACGGTGAGAGTGATGGCGAAGATGCGGCCACGGCTGAGATTGCCTCCCACGATGCGGGCGCCGGCCGCGCGCACCTGCGAGCCGATCCCGTCGGCCACCTGCGGGAGGTCGCCCTCCCACGACGGCGGCACGATGAACGCCACCAGCACGCACTCGGCGCGCGCGCCCATCGCCGCAAGATCCGAGAGCGCGGCGGCCGCCGCGCGATGCCCCACCTCGAACGGGGTGAGCCAGGCGCGACGGAAGTGCACATCCTCCACACACGCATCGGTGCTCACGACGCGCTGTCCGCTGATGAGGCGCGGCAGCACGGCGGCATCATCACCGATGTCGACGGCGAGATCGCCCCAACGCGACATGAGCAGGCGGATGGTGTCGAACTCCACCCCCTGCCCCATGGCCTGGTGTGCGCGGAACGCCTCGTCGGGACTGCCGTGCGTGCTGAACATGCGTGTAAGCTAGATCGGCCGCTTGCCTACGGCACCAGCCCGTCGCCGGTACGCTGATAGCGCAGCAGCCCATGCGCCGTGGCGAGAAACACCGCATCGCGCTGGAGCAGCACGTCCAAGACCGGACCGGGCACGTCGAGCGGCACGCGCAACTCGCGCCGCGCCCCGGTGCTCCGCGAGACGAGCAGGACACCATCGCGCCCGGCGACCACAAACGCGCGCTCGTCGGCCGCCACGCGTGTCACCTCACCCACGAAGCGCGGATCGAGCGCCGGTAACCGCTGTACGGCCGAGGAAGCCGCCCCGGCACGTGGATCGACGAGGACCACCGCGTCGTCGGTGGCCACGAGCAGCACGGAATCGCTCGCGGCCAGCGCCCGGATGGGCATCCGCAACACAAGGTCGGCGGCATTCGCGGCGCGTGGGGCATCGGCCACCGTACCACGGCCGGCACCGCCGTCGGCGGGCATCGCGAAGAGTCCGCGTTGCGAACCCACCCACAGCGTTGTCCCGGTCGTCTGCAGCGCATGTACGGCCACATCGCGCAGCAATGACTCACCGGCGCCGAGCGAGTCGAACACGAACACCAGCCCGCGCCCGGTGCCCGCCCACGCACCGTCATCGCGGGGCGCCACGGCAAAGACACGATCGTCGGGGAGTCCACCCAGTCGCGTGGTGGCGCGCATCTCCTGCGCACCGTCCAACTGTACGCGCACGAGGCCGCGATCGGTGCCGAGCCACGCCCGCGCACCGCGCGTAGCCATCGCGAAGGTGCGCACGCCGGCGAGCGGCACCGTGATGGTGCCCTCGATCCAACGCCAGCGCTGGAGGTCGGTGGAGGCGAAGGTGAGGCCCCCGCGCCGCGAGAGCCCGAGCCCCGCCACCCATACCCCGTTCGCCGCCGGCGCGAGTGCCCCGGCGCCCGCATCGAGCAGGCCGTACGGCAACGCGCTCCCTTGCCCGAACACGGGATCGAAGCGGAACAGCCCCTCGCCATCCGTACCGAGCCACAACTCACTGGCACGATCGGGCGACGCGGCGCCCGCCGTCAGCGCGAAATTGCCGATGGGGCGGTTTGGTGCGGTGCGTCGCAGCAGCAGTTGCGGCTGCGCGCGCAGCCCGGGATACCGCTGGACGAGGTCGGCCACCGTGGGCGCAACGATGACCTGCTGCGATACTGGTGGCGCGCTGGGTGTGCTGATGCCTACCTGCGAGATGCGCGTCCACTGTCCGCCACTCTGCACGAGCGCATCGCCGTTGCCGCTGCGATCGAACACGATACGCTGTGGCACTCCCGTGACGATGGTGCGTTGCACCTGTCCGCTGAACGGTCGATACGTGATGACGGCGCCGGGGACGCCCACCCACAGCGCGTCTTCGACAGGATCGCCGGCCATGGTCGTAATGGACGCGCCGAAGCCGGTGAGCGGCTGCGTCGCAAACGACTGCGGATCGCGCCCGAGTTCTCGATCGAGATCGCGCGACGCCGGCGGCAGGAAGCGCTCGGCGATGCGATCGTACACGGCCACCCCGCCTGGTCCGGCCGCGAAAACAAAGCGCCGCGTTACGGCCACGGCATCGATCACCGAGAAGCTCCCCACCCGCACCCGCTCCTCGCCGACGGCGCCCACCATTGGCGGAGACGCCCCCGGCGGTAGTGGAGCGCAGGCCGCGAGCAGCGCGGCGGCCGCCGCGGAACTCAGCAATCGGCCGGCCACGAGGATCAGCCGCCTACACGGCGGGCAGTTCGGCGAGCACATAGGGCGCGCGAGGGTGACCACGTTCGATGTCGGTCCACACGCCGCCGAGTTCATGCAGCACATCGTCGAGCATGGCCCCGCGGATGGAGCCGCATACTGCCGTGGCGCGCTCGGCCGCGCGACCATGCAGGGTGGCGCCGAGGACGGCAGCATCTCGCGCCGAGCAGCCCTGCGCGAGCAACGCGACAATGATGCCGGTGAGACAATCGCCGCTGCCGCCCGTCGCGAGCATGGGCGTGCCGTGCGGAACGCCCCACAGCGGCTGGCTGTCGGGCGTGGCCACCAGCGTAGGCGTGCCCTTGAGGAGCACTGTGCAGCCAGCCCGGCTGGCGAACTGCGCGAGCAGCGCAGCCCGCGGCTCCCATGCGTCCGGGAGTGGTGTGCCGAGGAGGCGCGCAAACTCCCCGGGGTGCGGCGTGCACACGGCCTGCGGTGTGTCGCGCACCCAGTGCCGCAACATCGAGGCCGTATCGGTGCCCAGCGCGTTCGCCGCATCGGCCGCGAGCCACAGCGCGTCGGCATCGAGTACGAGGGGCGTGCCACGATGCCCATCGAGCAGGCGCTGCATCACCATGGCCGCGCTCTGGGAACGTCCGAGCCCGGGGCCGATCGCGAGCGCGGTGTAGCGCTGCGCATCGGCCTGCCGGCTCGCGGGCTCGGAGGGCCAGCGATGCGCGAGGGCCTGCGGCACCAGCGACTGCACGGACGCCACGCTGGGCTCATCGACAATGGCGTGCACCAACCCTGCCCCCGTGTGCAGAGCGGCCCGACAGGCCAGCACCACGGCACCGGCCATCCCCGTCTCGCCGCCGGCAATGCCGACCCGTCCGCGCATGCCCTTGTGGGACGTCCACGCATCGGCGGCGTGCGCCGCGCGCCCGAGCGCACGCAGGCTGTCGGCGTCGGCCCAGCGCCACGCCTCGTCGTCGCGATCGCCCGGGATATCCCCGTGGAGGCCCAAGCCGATGTCGAGCAGCACCAGCCGCCCCACATGATCACGCCGCAGCAGTATTCCGCGCTTGATCGTGCCGAACGACAAGGTCACGTGCGCGGGAACACTGCCGTCGGCGACCTCGCCCGAGGTGGCGTCGAGCCCACTCGGCAGGTCGAGCGCCACGATCGTGGCACCACCATCTCGGGCGAGCGCGAGGCGCGCGCAGTCCGCCAGTGCCGAGTCACGCAGAGGCCCGCGATGCCCGGTGCCGAGGAGCCCGTCGATGACGAGGCGCTCGTGGCCGGTGGGTGCTCCAAATACGAGATACGGCGTGGCGAGTTGCGCGGCCCGCTGTGCATCCGGTGTGCGCGGCGGTGCGCTGGCGTGCAGCCGCACGGCAATGCCGGCGCGGGCGAGCTGCGCGGCAACGATATACGCATCGCCGCCGTTGTTGCCGCTACCGGCCAGCAACGCGACGCCGTGTGACAGCTGGGCGGCGCACTCCCGCAGCAGCCAGGAGGCCGCAGCGGTACCGGCCTGCAGCATGAGATCGAACGACGGCGTCCCCGCATTGATGGCGCCGCGATCGCGCGCCGCCGCCTCAGCGGCCGTGGTGACCCGCAAGGCGTGCAGTGGCGGGTTCAGACGTGCGCCGTGCTCCACGGGTATTCGCGCTCGAACGCCTCCGCGAAATCGAACACACCGTAGAAGTCGTCGCGGCTGTCCTGCGCCTGACTGACCAGCAGCCCGAGGTCAACCAGCGTGAACACGATATCGCCGATATCCATGGTGGAACGCACACCCCAGTGCTCCAGCACCACGCGCGCCATGACGCCAAAGCGATGGAGAGCCAACTCGCGACAGGCGTGGGCGAGCTCGGGTCCGCTGATGTGGCGGCGCTCGACCAGACGCGTCTGACTGTGCTCCAGCGCCGACAGCACGAACAGATATGCGCGCTCGTCGAACCGCTGCTCACGCAGACGGATCTGATCCATGATGCCTTCACGGAACGCCAACTCGGTCACGCTTTGCTGCCTCTCGGGTGGTGCGTCGGTCGAACCGCGGTGCGCGCCGAAGGGGGAAGCCGCGCGTCCTTGCTGTGACCCGTGAATACTGCCGATGGAAACGGGCGGCCACAACTCCCATGGCCGCCCGCGCGGTTCGCTCATCCCAGCTTTGTGATTGCACGCAGCGGAAGTTCCGCTGTGTGCACGGGTTAGCCGCGCGCCATACTGGCACGACGCGCGGTGGGCCCGTCGGTCACATGGGAATCAGATCGATGTCACACCTGCGCAACGGCGCGATACAGCGGGAACCGGTCGGCGAGCGCCTTCACGTCGGCCTTCACCGCGGCTACCGTCTCGGCATTCTCGTGATCACTGAGCACGCGATCGATGAGTGCCGCGATCTGCTGCATCGCGTCGCCGTCCATACCGCGGGTGGTGACGGCCGGCGTGCCAATACGAATACCGCTCGTGATGAACGGCGACTGCGTCTCGTTGGGCACCGTGTTCTTGTTCACCGTAATGCCGGCCTGATCGAGCACCTTTTCCGCCACCTTGCCGGTGAGCCCCTTGTTACGGAGATCGACGAGCATGAGGTGGTTGTCGGTGCCACCGCTCACGATGTGATAGCCGCGCTGCACGAGCGCCGCGGCCAGCACCTGCGCATTCTGCACCACCTGCTGGCAATACGCCGTGAACGACGGCTGCAGCGCCTCGTGGAATGCCACCGCCTTGGCGGCAATGACATGCTCCAGCGGCCCGCCCTGCATGCCGGGGAACATGGCCTTGTCGATGGCTTTGGCGTGTTCGGCCTTGCACAGGATGATGCCACCGCGCGGACCGCGCAGCGTCTTGTGCGTGGTGCTGGTCACCACGTCGGCAAAGGGCACCGGCGACGGATACGCCCCAGTGGCCGCGAGGCCGGCGAAGTGCGCCATGTCCACCCAGAACAGTGCGCCCACTTCCTTCGCGATGTCGGCGAACGCCTGCCAGTCGATCACACGCGAGTAGGCACTGTAGCCGGCGATGATGATCTTCGGCTTGTGCTCACGCGCCTTGGCGCGCATGTCCTCGTAATCGATGATGCCGTCACCGGTGACACCGTACGACACGGCCTTGTACAGCAGGCCGGAGAAGTTGACCGGCGAGCCGTGCGTGAGGTGCCCGCCCTGCGACAGGTCCATGCCGAGGAACGTCTCGCCCGGCTTCATGAAGGCGAGGAACACCGCGGCATTGGCGCTCGCGCCGCTGTGCGGCTGCACATTGGCGTGGTCGGCGCCGAACAGCTGCTTGGCGCGGTCGATGGCCAGCTGTTCCACCTTGTCCACCACTTCGCAGCCGCCGTAGTAGCGCTTCCCCGGCAGCCCTTCGGCGTACTTGTTGGTGAGCGGCGAGCCCATGGCCTCCATCACCGCCGGCGATACGAAATTCTCGCTGGCGATGAGTTCGAGGCCGTCGCTCTGACGCTCGACTTCCTCGCTGATGAGGTGCGCGATCTCCGGGTCGGTCGCGCTCAGCGCGCCCCCCGGCGGCAGACGGTCCCAATTGGACCAATCGGCGCTCGCTCCTGTACTCATGCCCCACTCCCCGGAGCTTCGGCTCCGTTCTGTTCGTTCGTCTGCTCGATCTTGGTCACCCGCGTCTCGTGGCGGCCGCCCTCGAAGGGCGTCTCCAGCCAGGTCTTCAGGATGGCCACCGCGTCCTCGTCGGACACGAAACGCGCGGGGAGCACCAAAACGTTCGCATCGTTGTGCTTGCGGGCGAGGCCGGCGATTTCGGGATTCCACACCACCGCCGCCCGTACCCCCGGATACCGGTTGGCCACGTAGCTCATGCCGAGCCCGGTGCCGCACAGCAGGATGCCGCGGTCCACCGCTCCGTCGCTCACCTGCTGCGAAAGCGGGTGCGCATAATCGGGGTAGTCGGTGCTAGCCGTGCTGTGCGTGCCGATGTCCTCCACCTCGTAACCCAGCTCGCCGAGCACCACCCGCAGCCGTTCCTTGAGTTCGAATCCGGCGTGGTCGGAGGCGATGGGAATGCGCTCGCCGGGGCGGGCAATATCAACCATGGGTCAGCTCACTGGGCGTGAAGGTGGTAACTGCCGAAGAACCGCAGGAGAACATACTCAATCCGGGAGCGACCCGTCGGCGGCCGCGGCGGCGGCCAGCGTCTCACGTGCAATCACGATGCGCTGAATCTCCGACGTACCCTCGTAGATCTCCGTCACCTTCGCGTCGCGCATGTGGCGTTCGACGGGATAATCGGTCACGTAGCCATAGCCACCGAAGATCTGCACGGCCTGCGTGGTGACCCACATGGCGGTCTCCGACGCGAAGAGCTTCGCCATGCTGCTGAAGCGCGTGATCTTCTCGCCCCGTTCCTTGGCGGCCGCGGCCGAGTGCAGCAGTGTACGAGCCGCGGTGATGCGCGTGGCCATGTCGGCAAGCTTGAACTGGATGGCCTGGAACTCGCCGATATGCTTGCCGAACTGCTTGCGCTCGCCCACGTACTTCACGCTGGCTTCGAGCGCCGCACGGGCAATGCCGATCGCCTGCGCCGCAATGCCAAGCCGCCCGTGATCGAGCGAGCCGAGCGCATAGGTGAGCCCCTTCCCTTCGTCACCGAGCAGGCGGTCCGCCGGTACGCGGCAGTTGTCGAGCACGATCTGCAGCGTGGGTGACGCGCGCATGCCCAGCTTGTTTTCTTTCTTGGTGATATGGAACCCGGGGAGATCAGGCGTGAGAATGAACGTGCTGATTCCCTTGCTGCCCTTGCGTGCGTCGGGCGAATCCGTGCGGGCCATGCAGAGGATCACCTGCGCTTCGTTGCCATGACTCACCCACGCCTTGGTGCCGTTGAGCACCCAGGCATCACCGTCGCGCACGGCCTGCGCCCGCAGGCTGCCCGCGTCGGACCCGGCCTCGGGTTCGGAGAGCGCGAAGGCGCCCAGCCACTCGCCGCGCGCCATGGGCGGCAGGAAGTGCGCGCGCTGCGCCTCACTGCCGAAGTTGAGAATCATCTGCGTGGGCAGCGAGTTGTGCACGCTGAGCGTGACGGCGGCCGACGCGTCGCCCACGGCGATCTCCTCGAGCGCGAGCAGATAGCTCTGCGCGTCGAGCCCGAGCCCTTCGTACTGCTCGGGAATGAGCATGCCGAGGAAGCCGAGTTCGGCCATCTGCTGCACCATGCTCCGGTCGAAACGTGATTCACGATCGCGTTCGCCGGCGAGGGCCACCAGTTCGCGCTGCGCGTATTCGCGCGCGAGTCGCTGGATTTCCTGCTGTGTTTCGGTAAGTGGGATAAGCGACATGGCCGGGACTCAGTACTGGTAGAAGCCGCGACCGCTCTTGCGGCCGTACCACCCGGCGGCCACGTACTTCCGCAGCAGCGGGCACGGGCGGTACTTGGGATCACCGAGCCCCTCGTGCAGCACTTCAAGAATGGCAAGGCACGTATCGAGCCCGATGAAGTCGGCGAGGGTAAGCGGCCCCATGGGGTGGTTCATGCCGAGCTTCATGACCGTGTCGATGGCTTCCGGCGTACCCACGCCTTCCATCACGCAGTAGATGGCCTCGTTGATCATCGGCATAAGGATGCGGTTGGCCACGAAGCCCGGGAAGTCGTTCACTTCCACCGGTGTCTTGCCCAGCGCCTTCGAGAGCGCCATGACCTGCTGCGTGGTGGCATCGCTGGTGGCGAGCCCACGGATGACTTCCACCAGCTGCATCACCGGCACCGGGTTCATGAAGTGCATGCCGATGACGAGTTCGGGGCGCTTGGTGCGCGCGGCGATCTCGGTGATGCTGATGGAGCTGGTATTGCTCGCGAGGATGGCGCCGTCAGGAGCGAAACGATCGAGATCCTCGAAGATGCGGAACTTGAGGTCGGTGCGTTCGGTAGCCGCTTCGACCACGATCTGCGCGGCGGCCACCGCCTCGAGCGACGTGGCGGTGGTGATGCGCCCCAGCGCGGCCTCGGCGGCGCTCGCCTCCAGTGCGCCCTTCTTTACCTGACGCTCGAGGTTCTTGGCGATAGTGTCGCGGCCGCGCGCGAGCGCGTCGGCGCTGACGTCGATCATGGTGACATCGTGACCGCTCGTCGCGAAGACGTGTGCGATGCCGTTGCCCATCTGGCCGGCGCCAACCACCGCCGCGCGCTGAACGCTACCCATCGTGTCGGACATATCGCTTCAGGTTCCTGTAAACGAGGACGTTGATCCAGAATTTGCTACGGAGTTTGCTGCAGAAGTCGTCGAAAGAGTTTGCGCGGCCGCACGCGAGACACGTTGCCCCCACACCGCCGCCCCACCCAGCACCAGTGCGGCGACTACACCGCCTTCGGGGCCCCAGCTGCCGCCGGTGAGCCACGCGGGTCCATCTACGACGGCACGATACCCCGGCGTCGCAAACGGTAACCCACTCACGGGCACGTGGAGCACGGCCGCCATCACCCAGTTCCACGCCAGATGTGCGGTGAACGCCGCCGGCAACCCGACCCGTTCACGCACAACACACAAACACCAGCCGGCGAGCATCACGATGAGCGTGGTGCGGACGCCGGCGCCGGGGTTCATGAGATGCACCAGACCGAACGCCACACTACTGGCGCTACGTGCCAACAACCTGCCCTGCCCGGCCGGCGTAGCCTCCTCGGCCACGGCGTACAGATAGCCGCGGAACGCCAGCTCTTCCCACAGGGCTGCCGGGGCCAGCACCAGCATGAGCCGCAGCGCCGTACTGGTCCAGCTGTCGCCCACGTAGGTCGACGGCGGGACCGTCTCGAAACGAAGTAGTTGCGCGACCCACAACACGGTGGCCGTAAGCAGTATGGCTCCCGTACCGACCGATGCCCCCGCCAGCAGCGGGCGGCTTTTCCAGGTGCCCTCGCCGACGCCAAGCACCGACCAGGACACTTCGTCCATGAACCGGAATCCGGCCCAGCATCCGGCCAGCACGCCAACGAGCATGCTGAACGGGTACATCGGCACCGGCTCGCCCACCGCCCGCGAAAGTGCGCCGAAGAGCGGCGCCGCCAGCGACTCGAAGATGCCCTGGGCGAGCACCCACGCCACACCGAAGGCGCCGAGCCGCCAAAGGACGCGGGCGGCGGTGGTCAGGAGCGGTGTCAGGAAACGCGTTCCACCGACAGCGCCACGGCATCGCCGCCACCCAGGCAGAGCGTGGCCACGCCCGTCCGCAGGTTGCGGTCGATGAGGGCATGCAGCAGCGTGACCAGCACGCGCGTGCCGCTGGCGCCGATGGGGTGACCGAGGGCGATGGCGCCGCCGTTCACGTTGACGCGATCAGCATCCCACTCGAGCCCTCGGCCGTCGGCGAGCGCCTGGCTCGCGAAGGCTTCGTTGGCTTCGATGAGATCGTAGTCGCCGATGCTCGTGCCGCTCTTCGCCATGAGATTCTTCATGGCGGTGATGGGCGCGAAGAACAGCTCCTGCGGGTCGCCGGCGCCGGTGGCGTAGCCGGTGATGCGGGCAAGGATGGTGAGCCCGTGTTCGCGCGCGTAGGCCTCGCTGGTGACCACCACGGCGGCAGCGCCATCGTTGAGGCTCGACGCATTGCCGGCGGTCACGCTGAGCGTGCTGTTGTCACCCTTGCCCGGGAAGGCGGGGCGCAGCTTGGCCAGCGATTCGGCGGTCGTGTCGGCGCGCGGTCCTTCGTCGGCACTGATGACGGTGGGGCCCTTCTTGCCGGGGATCTCCACGGGCGCGATCTCGGCCGTGAACTTGCCCGCCTGCTGCGCCGCCACGGCCTTGGCGTGCGACGCCGCGGCGAAGGCATCCTGTTCGTCGCGCGAGACGCCCGCCTTGGTGGCGGTGTACTCGGCGTGCGACCCCATGTGCACGTTGCACGTGCCGCACCAGAGGCCGTCCTTGATCATGCCGTCGACCATGCTCTGATCGCCGATCTTCACGCCGCCGCGCATGCCGTACACGTAGTGCGGTGCGTTGCTCATGCTTTCCTGACCACCGGCCACGATGACCTGCGCATCACCAGCCTTGATGGCCTGCGCGGCGAGCATCACGGCCTTGAGGCCGGACCCGCACACCTTGTTCACGGTGAGCGCAGACGCGGTGCTGGGCACGCCGGCCTTGAGCATGGCCTGACGGGCGGGCGCCTGCCCCGTGCCACCCTGCAGCACGTGCCCCATGATGACTTCCTGCACCGCGGCAGGGCTCACGCCGCTACGCTCGAGCGCGGCACGGATGGCGATGGCGCCGAGTTCGGGCGCCGAAAGGGAGGCAAGCCCCCCGAGATACCGGCCGATCGGGGTGCGCGCGGCACCGACGATCACGGGCTGGCGGGACAGGTCGGACATGGTCGTGGAAATCAGGTGGGTGACGCAGGGGAGTGGAACGCGACGGAAAGTTAACGAACGTGTTCGCACGACGACGGTTTACTGAAAATGCAGGTGGCCCCTGTGCCCACCCGTGCGTGAGGCGACCCACGCCGAGGGCTGGACGCGTGACGGCTCCCCTTCGAAGTTGCAGGGATGCGTCTCTCCCGCCTGCTTCCCGCGTTGCTGTTCCCGGTGGTCGCCGGAGCCCAGACCCGTCAGCCCCCGCGCCGGCCGGCGCCAGCTCCGAAGCCAGCCACCACGCCCGCGCCCAAGGCTGCCGCCCCCGCGATCAAGATCCCCTTGGCGCGCGTTACGGGCGAGGTCTTCGACAGTGTGTCAACGGCCCCGCTGATCAACGCGACCGTGCAGTGGGTCGCCGCCGACAATCCGGCCATCGTCCGCACGATCCAGACAGACTCGGTAGGACAGTTCCTCCTCGATTCCATGCGGGTGGGCATCTATCTCGTGGGCGTGATCCACGAGCAGGTCGACCGGCTGGGGCTCGAGAACCGGGTGATTCAGGTGAACATCGAGGGGAGTGGCGACGTGTCGGTGTCGCTAGGACTCCCCTCTGCGGCCGCGATGCTGCGCACGGCCTGCGGCACGGCCGGTGAAGGCATGGATCGCGGGGCGTTCCTGGGCCTCGTGCGCACGTCGCGCGGCACGCCGCTGGAAGGGAGCGCGCGCGTGCGGGTGCAGTATCCCGAAACGGCCGTCAGTCAGAGTGGCGGCGTGTCTCGTCGCTTCCCCAGCCGATTCGCCGACGCCAAGCCGAACGGCGCCTTCGTGCTGTGCGGCGTGCCCCCCGAGGCAACGATCACCACTCGCGCGTACGCCGGCAAAGATTCGAGCGGCGTGATCGAACTCCGGGTGCCACGCACTGGCCTGTTGGTGCGCGATCTGGTCATCGCCAGCCCGGTACGCATTGCCAAGGCGCCCACAAGCCCTACCGAGCGCCCGCAAACGCTGCTCAAGGGCACAAGTCGTGTTCGCGGTCTGGTGCGCGACAGTGTTGGCAAGCCGCTGGTCGGCGCGCGCGTCACGGTACCCGGCACGGGTATGGAAGGCACGAGCACCGGCGGCGGCCTCTTCACCTTCGACTCGCTCCCGGGCGGGTCCTGGATGGTGGAGGCGCGCGCCGTCGGTTTCGAACCGACACGCGTGGCGGTGGATTTCCTGGATGGTATGGTGGCCGAGGCGGAGATCCGCATGGAAGGGTTGGCGCCGCGCCTCGATACCGTGAAGGTGCAGGCCGACCGCTGGACGCGGGAAATGGCCGCGTTCGAAGCGCGCAAGAAGCAGGGCGGCGGCTATTTCATGGACGACGCGATGCTCGAGAAGCGCAATGCCGTATTCGTGTCGGACATCATGCGGGGGACGCCCGGAGTCACGGTGGTGCCAGGCGGCGGCGGCGGTCGGGATCGCGTGCTGATGCGCGGCAACGCCGGCCCGGGTACCTGCGCCCCGGCGATCTTCGTGAACGGCATGCTCACACCGGTGCCCGACGGTCAGCTCGACAACCTGGTGACATCCGCCGAAATCCGCGGCGTGGAAGTGTACTCGCGCATCGGCAGCACCCCACCGGAGTTCCAGAGCCGCAACGGCTGCGGAAGCATCGTGATCTGGACGGGGCAAAGGAGACGGCCGTCCGACCGGTAACGGCGGGAGTGACCGCGCGGGAGAACGGCGGGAGACGGCGCCATGGATCAACTGCGTCATGGGTCATGATGACGACGCAGCGGTGACGACGTCAGAGGTACCGCGGGGGAAAATGAAGGGCGGCGCCAGCTTCGCGGCGCCGCCTTTCCACATTGGGGCGCTGTCACCCGCTGTTTGGGCTTCGCGGTTGCCGTGACCCATGACGCGGTTGTTCCATGACGCGGTTACCCGCCGTCACCACCGCGGTTACAACCGCAATTACAGCCGCGATTCCCGCTAGTCGTCGAACCCTACGACCAGGTTCATTCCCGCCTGCCGCGCACGCTCTACGGCCGTGCCTGCAGCGCCGAGCAGGCCGTCGACCGTCGTCACCGTATCGGTCACCTCGGCCACGCCCACCGAGAGCGTGGTGCGCGCCTGCGTGAACTCGCCGCCGAACACGTGGCGAGCCATGCGCTCACGAATACGTTCGGCGAGCACGAGCCCGCCGGAGAGTTCAGTGCTCGGCAGCAGCACGCCGAACGCCTCCCCGCCGATACGCCCCACCACGTCCGTCGTGCGTGACTCCTGACGGCACACCCAGGCGATGGCGCGGAGCCATTCACTGGCGAAAACGGTGCCATGCTGGTCCACCAATTCCCGGAAGCGGTCGGGGTCGACGAGCAGCATGGTCAGCGGCTGCCCGTAGCGACGGGCTCGCGCCACTTCGCTCTGCGCCACGTCAAAGTAGGCCCGGCGTGCCGACACTCCCGTGAGGTAGTCGGTGGTGCTCGACGCATCGTCGCGCATGCGTTCCTCGAGCCGACGGCGTTCCGACACATCGTGCGACACCACGGAATACCCGATCGCCTCGCCGGCGGCATCGCGGAGCGCCGTCACAACAGTGGTTGCCCAGAAGGTCGTGCCGTCCTGCCGCTGACGATACCCCTCTTCCTCGCACCAGCCATTTCGCGCGGCGAGCGCCAGGGTGTCCTGCAGATACGACGCACCGCCATGATCGGGGGGCACCAGCTCCGTCATGCGCTGCCCGACGATGGCCCCGGCGTTCCACTGGTGCACACGCTCGGCCGCCACACTCCAACTGTCCACTACGCCCTGCGCGTCGAGCGTGTAGATCGCATACTCGCGCACGGCCCCCTGCACCGCCTCGAGACGTTGCGACAGGCGCAACACGAGGCCACGGCTCGACGCAAGGCTCGACGCGTCGGTAGCGACGGCGACGATACACCCGGTGTTCACCTTCACCAGCGACAGGAAGACCCCGCTGTGCTGCCCGGGGGCGAGCAGCTCGAGATTCTCCACGATGATGCCGCGCGGCGCGTCGTACCCTCGCACGCGGGCGGCAAGGTCGGGGGCCACGTCGGACAGCGTATTGAACAGATCTTCCAGTGACCCCGTCTTCGTGAACGGGGTGAGAAGATGCCGCGCCGCAAGGTTCGCGACTTCCACACGACCAGACTCGTCGACTTCGACGAGCCCGACCGGCGACAGCAGGAACAGATCGAGCAGCGCTTCCGGCGTCACGCCTCGGCCTCTGGCGCCTTCTCAGGCTGCGGAGCGAGGGCGCGCGTGCGCACCTCGTCGAGCAACCGTTCGATGAAGGCATCCTGCGTGAGCACTTCCTGCTTCTTGCCCGCACCACGGGTACGCAACGCCACCGTCCCTTCCTCGGCCTCGCGGCGCCCGATCACGCACATGTACGGCACCTTCTCCACCTCCCCCTCGCGCACCCGATAGTTGAGCGTCTCATTGCGCGCGTCGAGCGTGGCCCGGATCCCCAACGCCTTCATGCGATCCACCAGCGCCTGCCCATGCGCGTTGTAATCGATGGCGATGGGAATCACCCGTACCTGCTCGGGGGCGAGCCACACCGGGAACGCCCCGCCGAAGTGCTCGATGAGGATGGCGATGAAGCGCTCGAACGACCCGCTCACCGCACGGTGGATCACCACCGGCCGGTGCGGCGCGTTGTCCTCCCCCGTATACGTGAGGTCGAATCGCTCCGGCGCGTTGTAGTCGAGCTGAATGGTGCCCAGCTGCCACGCGCGGCCGATGCTGTCGGTCACGTCGAAATCGATCTTGGGGCCGTAGAACGCGCCGTCGCCTTCCTTCATCTCGTACGGACGTCCCGTGCTGTCCAACGCCGCCCGCAACGCCGCCTCAGCGCGGTCCCACAGCTCGTCGCTGCCGATACGCTGCTCGGGACGCGTGGCGAACTTGAGCGTCGCCTTGAGTCCGAACGTGTCGTAGTAGCCCAGGATGAAGTCCATGAGGAACTTCACCTCGCTCTCGATCTGGTCCTCGCGCAGGTACACGTGGCAGTCGTCCTGCGAGAACTGTCGTACGCGCGTGAGGCCGGACAGCGCCCCCGACAGCTCGTTGCGGTGCAGCACATCGAACGTCACGAAGCGCACCGGCAGCTCGCGATACGAGTGCTTCTCGCTCGCGAACAGCACGTGGTGCGACGGGCAGTTCATGGGCTTGAGCGACATGTCGTGCTCCCCCGTCTCGTTGTCGAGCACGAGGAACATGTTCTCCTTGTACTTGCCCCAGTGCCCCGACTGCTCCCACAGCTTCTTGTTGTAGAGCAGCGGCGTCTTGATCTCCTGGAACGCCTCCTTCTGCCGCTCGCGCACGAAGCCCTCGAGGGTGTTGTACAGCGTGGTGCCCTTGGGCGTCCAGAACGCGGCGCCTGGCGCCTGCGGGAAGATCTGGAATAGGCCGAGCGACTTGCCGAGCACGCGGTGGTCGCGCTTCTTCGCCTCCTCGAGATTGTGCAGGTGCGTCTCGAGTTCGTCCTTCTTGAAGAAGGCCGTGGCGTAGATGCGCTGCAGCATCTGCCGCTTCACGTCACCACGCCAGTAGGCGCCGGCCGTGTGCAGCAGCTTGAAGTGCTTGAGGTGCGACGTATCGGGTACGTGCGGGCCACGGCACAGATCGATGAACGGCCCGTCGGTGTACGTGCTGATGATTTCGTCGGTCCCATCGAAGTCGGCCAAACGCTCGAGCTTGAGGGGATCGTCGACGAAGAGCTGCTTCGCCTCGTCCACCGAGACTTCGGCGCGCACGAACGGATACTTCTCGGCCACGACCTTCTTCATCTCGGCTTCGAAGGCCGCGAGATCGTCGGGCGTGAACGGCTTCTCGACCTCGAAGTCGTAGTAGAAGCCATCGTCGATGGCCGGACCGAAACCGATCTTGGCATCGGGGCGCAGGCGGCGCACCGCGGTGGCGAGAATGTGCGCCCCCGAGTGGCGCAGGACGGCCAGCGCGCGCGGGTCCTTGTCGGTGATCACCACGAATGCGCCCGACGCACGGAGCGGCGTCATGAGATCCTGCACCTCGCCGTCCACGGCCACGGCGAGTGAGGCCTGCAGCAGACGCGCACCGATCGTGGCCACCACGTCACGCGCGAGGGTGCCGGCCGGGACCTCCCGGGTGGAGCCATCGGGGAGGGTGAGCACGATCATGGAATCGGCGGCGGCAGCGGCGGGAGTACCGGCAATCATCGGACAGGACAGCAGAAGGACGCGAGCGACATCTGTGGGCACGTATCCGCAAGCAACACCTGCCCCACACGAGGACGCACGGCTACGGTCCGTGGCAGTCGACCTCGCTCGACAAGAGTGGGCAAGTTATCCTTTTCTCAGGAGTTACGCCAAGACGCGGCCCGGTTCCGTGGGCTCGGTCGTTCCCTGCGAGAGGTGGGATGTGACACACGAACCCCGTCGCCGCCATGCTTCCGGCACCCGAAATGTGCTGATGCTTGCGCTTGGCGCCGTGGCCGGACTGGCCATCGGTATGGCCATGATCAACCGTACCGGTACGGCCGATGGGCGCGAGCGCGGCGAACGCGAGCGCGGCGAACGCCGCCGACGGTCGCGCCGGCATCGGGTCGACGCGTGGGGCGAAGACGAGTGCCCGGCGCCGCCGGTGGACGCCCCGACCGACGCCGTGCCGGTATCGTCGCCCCCCTCGGCCGACACCTTGGAAGCGCGGGTCCTCGAGGTGTTCCGCCACGATCCCCTCCTGCGGGAGCGGGATATCGACATCGAAGCCGACGAGCTCGGCCGCATCGAACTGACCGGCTGGGTCGAGGACGCCAGGGAGATCGAGTACGCCCTGACGCTGGTTCGCGGGGTCCCGTCGGTCCGCGACGTCACCAGTCAGCTGGCGGTCCTTCCGAGGCCGTAGGGGACAGCTCCCGGCGCGGTTATCTTTTCGGGCTATGACTGCGCCCCACTCCGAATTGCCCACGACCTACGACGCCGCGGCCACCGAGGCCGCCTGGTACCCCCAGTGGACCGAACACGGCGTGTTCACCGCCAGCCCCGACCGGGCCTCCGCGCGTGAACCCTTCGTGATCGTGATTCCGCCGCCGAATGTGACGGCGGTGTTGCACATGGGACACGGGCTCAACAACACCGTGCAGGACGTGCTCATCCGCTGGCGCCGCATGGCGGGCGACGAAGCACTCTGGGTGCCCGGAACCGATCACGCCGGCATCGCCACGCAGAACGTGGTGGAGAAGCAGCTGGCCGCGCAGGGGCAGACGCGCTTCGACCTAGGCCGCGAGCCGTTCGTGCAGCGCGTGGCGGAGTTCGTCGACAAGACGGGCGGCGAGATCCTCAACCAGCTCAAGTCCATCGGCGCCAGCGCCGACTGGTCGCGCACGGCCTACACCTTCTCCCCCGAGCTGTCGCGCGCGGTGCGTGAGACCTTCGTGCGCCTTCACGAGGATGGCTTGGTGTACAAGGGCCATCGCGTGATCCACTGGTGTCCGCGCTGCGGCACCAGCCTGTCGGACGAAGAGGCGGAGTTCAACGACACCAACGGCAAGCTGTACCACCTGCGCTATGTGCTCGCCGACGATCCGTCGCAGGGGATCACCGTGGCCACCACGCGGCCTGAAACGATGCTGGGCGACGTGGCGGTGGCGGTGAACCCCGACGACGAGCGCTATCAGGCGCTCATCGGCAAGGAGGTGGTGCTGCCGCTCAACGGCGTGCGCATCCCGATCATCGGGGACAGCTACACCGACCCGACGTTCGGCAGCGGCGCGGTGAAGATCACCCCGGCGCACGACGCGAACGACTTCGAGGTGGGCAAGCGGCACCAGCTCACCATGCCGGTCATCATCGATGCCGAAGGCGTGGTGCGTGAGGTCGAAGGCGCCGCGGGGCGCGTGCCCGACGCGCTCAAGGGGCTCGATCGCTTCGCGGCGCGCAAGGCGATCGTGAAGCTGCTCGAGGACGCCGGCGCCCTGCAGAAGATCGAGAACCATGCGCACAGCGTGCGACACTGCTACCGGTGCGACACGGTGGTGGAGCCGCGCCTCAGCGATCAGTGGTTCGTGAAGATGCAGCCGCTCGCCGACAAGGCCCTCGCCGCACTGCGCACAGGTGAACTGCGCATTCTTCCCGAGCGCTGGGAAGCCGTGTATGTGAACTGGCTCGAAGGCATTCGTGACTGGAACATCTCGCGCCAGATCTGGTGGGGCCATCGCGTGCCGGTGTGGTACTGCGCGGCCTCGTGCGGGCAGGCGCCCATCGTGTCGCGCACCGATGTGACCGCGTGCCCTGGCTGCGGCGGCGCCGTGCGCCAGGACGAAGACGTGCTCGACACGTGGTTCTCGAGCTGGCTGTGGCCGTTCAGCACACTCGGCTGGCCCGACGAGACGCCCGATCTCAAGGCGTTCTACCCCGGCGACGTGCTCGTGACCGCCCCCGAGATTCTGTTCTTCTGGGTGGCGCGCATGGTGATGAGCGGCTGCTGGTTCATGGGTAAGGCACCGTTCCACACGGTGTACCTGCACGGCACCGTACGCGATATGCAGCACCGCAAGATGTCCAAGTCGTTGGGCAACGGCATCGATCCGCTCGATGTGGTGAAGCTCTACGGCGCCGACGCGCTGCGCTGGACGATGGTGGCGGGGCTCGGCCTCGGTGTGGACGTGATGCTCGACCACACCGACCTCGAGAAGTCGTTCGCGCCCGGCCGCAATTTCTGCACGAAGCTGTGGAACATCGGCCGTTTCCTGCTCTCGCGCGTGGGCACCGATCCGGTGGCGCCACTGTCGACGCTCGATCGCGCGCAGCTCACGCCCGCCGATTGCTGGATTCTGTCGCGCCTCGATGCCGCCATCGCGGATTGCGATGCCGCGCTGGGCCCCGCGCGGCCGGCGCAGGGCGGGCTCTGGAGCGACGCCGAGCGCAGCCGCGGGTTGCGGTTGTCGGAATACGCCGAAGCGGCACGTCGGTTCGTCTGGAACGAACTCGCCGACTGGTACCTCGAAAGCGTGAAGCCGCGACTTGCGGCCGAGGGTACGGCCGACCGCGAAGTGGCGCGCGCCGTGCTGGCGCACGCGTTCGACGGCGCGCTGCGCCTGCTGCACCCGGTGGTGCCGTTCATTTCGGAAGAGCTGTGGCAGAAGCTGCCACAGACGCCGGACGGTGCCTTCCTGTCGCAGGCGGCGTGGCCGTCGGCGAGCGGCGAGTACGCCCTGCGCGCCGGAGACTTCGAGCTGGTGCGCGAAGCCGTGGCCGCGATCCGTCAGGTGCGGTCGGAGTACAACGTGAATCCGGGCGCCTGGGTGGACACGGTGCTGGTGGCCACGGGCAGCGCGAAGGCGGTGCTCGAGGAGCAGGCCGACACGATCGGGTCGCTCGCGCGCGCGAAGGTGCGCGTGGAGACGGCCAATCCTGGCGGAGCGGCCGCACAGGTGTTGCTCTCCGGCGGCATCGAACTCGTCGTGCCGCTCGCCGGCATGATCGATCTCGACAAGGAGAAGCAGCGCCTGGAGACCGAAATCGCGCAGCTCGACAAGCAGCTCACGGCGTTGCAGGGTCGGCTGTCGAACGAAGGGTTCGTGGCCAAGGCGCCGGCGCAGGTGGTGGAGGCGGAGCGGGCCAAGGCCGCCGATTGGGGCACCCGCCTCACGCAATTGCGCGACAAGCGCGCGGCGCTGGGCGCGTGAGCAGCGGCCGGACACGGGCACTCCGGCGCTTGGCGCTGTTCGCGGCCGCCGTCGTGGGAGGCGCGGCGTGCGCCAATCAGGGGCTGCCACGCGGCGGCCCCGAAGATCAAGCACCGCCGCGCATTCTCAAGATTACCCCGGAGACCAACTCGGTCACCGCCAAGCCGGGTGTGGTGTCGATCAAGTTCGATGAGGTGGTGAGCGAAACACCCAAGGGGGCCCGTGATCTCGCGGACCTCGTATTCATCAGTCCGAAGAGCGGTAAACCGCAGGTGGACTGGGATCGGACGGCCATCCAGATCCGCCCAGCGAAGGGCTGGAAGCTGAATACCGTGTACACGGTACAGCTCAAAGCCGGTATGCAGGACTTGTGGAACAACCCGATCGATACCGCGGTGCGCGTGGTGTTTTCCACCGGCCTCCCCATTCCCGACTCGCGCATCAAGGGGGTGGTGTTCGACTGGCAGGCCGCCAAGGGCATCAACGGCGGGGTCGTCGAAGCGGTCTCGCAGGATACGTCCGTCGTGTATCAGGTGGTCGCGGACTCCTCGGGGCGCTTCGAGCTGCGCCATCTCCCGATTGGCCCCTATCTGCTGCGTGCCTACGCCGACCGCAACAACAACAAGGATCTCGATCCGCTCGAGCTATGGGATTCGCTGCGGGTCACGCTGACCGGCTACGCGGAGACGGAATTCTACGCGTTCGGCCACGACACGGTGGGGCTGCGCATCGCATCCATCGAACCCTCCGACAGCAATCGCGTGCTCAAGGTGACGTTCGACAAGCCCTATGCCGTCGATCAGTTGTTCGTGCCCGATAGCGTGCGCATACAGCGACTCCCCGACTCCGTCCCCGTGCGCGCGCGGCTGGTGCAGACGGCGCAGCAGAAGGCGGATTTCGACTCGCTCACGAAGAAGCGCCGAGCCGATTCCGTCACCGCCGCGAACGCGAAGAAAGACACGCTGAGCGCTGAACAGCGCGCGCGGCGGGACTCCATCGCGCGTGTGCGCGCCGCCGACAGCGCGACCGCCGCCGTACGGCAGCGCGAGCGTGACGCCCGCGAGGCGGCGCGCCGCGCCGGCCGCCGCTACGTGGCGCCGGACACGACCCCCGCGCCCAAGTTGAACCGCCCCCGCGTGTACACTGAGGCCTACATCACGCTCGACACCGCGCTGATACCGGGCCGCAGCTACCGCCTGCAGATGACGGGGGTGAAGAGCCTCAATGCGATCGTGAAGGCCCCCGCACGCAACATCACGCTCCCGAAGCCGAAGGTGGACAGCCTCAAGTCCGACTCCACCGCCAAGCGGGACACCAGCGGCCGTCGATGACGCGCCCGGCGCTGTTCATCGATCGCGACGGGACGGTCATCGCCGACGCGCACTACCTCGCCGACGCCCAGCTGGTGCGGCTCCTTCCCGCCACGGGTGCGGCCATGCGTCTCGCGCGGGCGGCCGGCGTGCCCGTGGTGATCGTGACGAATCAGTCGGGGATCGCGCGCGGACTCATCACGCACGCACAGTACGAGGCCACACGCGATCGCACGGTCTCCCTCATCGAAGCGGCGGGCGGCGAGGTGCTGGGCAGCTACCACTGCCCGCATTTGCCCGATGTCACCGGCCCCTGCGCCTGTCGCAAACCCGGGCTCGGGATGTATCAGCAGGCGGCCCGCGATCACGGGCTCGCACTCGCCCAGAGCGCGTACATCGGCGACCGGTGGCGTGACGTGCAACCGGCGGTCGCAACCGGCGGCTTGGGGATTCTCGTACCGGGACACGAAACTCCAGCCGATGACGTGGAGCGCGCCGAGGCGGCGACACACCAGCACCGCAACATCGCGGTCAGCCACTCGCTGCTCGACGCGGTGACCCTGGCTCTCGCGCGACTCGGTATCGGCGCGGTGCCCCCGGAGCCTACCGGCTGCCTCGATTCCCCCCTCTCCCAGACGTAGAGCACCCGCCATGCCTACCCCTTCCGACCTCCCGCGCCAGGTACGCCCCACGGCCAACATCGCCGTGCTTGCGAGCGGCGGCGGGTCCAATCTGCAGGTGCT
>Ga0164293_10000550_pt1 | contig 29935 bp, 28 predicted proteins | sample GEODES118metaG_FD_111487 | JGI IMG/M metagenome (GOLD analysis project Ga0164293, IMG submission 111487) | Eutrophic lake water microbial communities from Lake Mendota, Wisconsin, USA - GEODES118 metaG | ecosystem: Environmental > Aquatic > Freshwater > Lake | place: USA: Lake Mendota...
CGCTGGCGAGGAGTTCGAGGCAGGCTTCGAGGAGGAGTTTTTCGCGGAAGGGGTCGCCGACTTGCACGGCGGGGCGGTCTTCCTTGGATTCCTCGGTGAGTTCGCGCGAGGCGAAGGCGGCTCCGGCGAGGCCGTCACGGCCGGTTTCGGCTCCGACATAGAAAACGGGGTTGCCCACGCCTTTGGCGGCTCCGCGGGCGATTTGCTCGTGCTTGAGGATGCCGAGGCAGAAGACATTGACGAGGGGATTTCCCGAGTAGCTGTCGTCGAAATAGACCTCGCCGCCGATGGTCGGGATGCCGATGCAATTTCCGTAGTGGGCGATGCCATTCACCACGCCCGCGAAGAGCCGGCGGTTGGTGGCGGATTGTTGGGAGTCGCCGCGAATATCGCCGAAGCGGAGGGAATTCATCGAGAACACTGGGCGGGCGCCCATGGTGAAGATGTCGCGAATGATGCCGCCCACGCCGGTGGCCGCGCCTTGGAAGGGCTCGATGGCGCTCGGGTGGTTGTGGCTCTCCATCTTGAATGCGATGGCCCATCCATCGCCGATGTCGATGACGCCGGCATTTTCCTCACCCGCTTTAACAAGCACGCGCGGGCCGGTGACGGGGAATTTTTTCAGTTCGAGCTTCGAATTTTTGTAGGAGCAATGCTCACTCCACATGACGGAGAACACGCCAAGTTCGGTGAGGTTGGGCTCGCGTCCGAGGATGGATTTGATGCGTTCGTATTCGTCGGGCGTGATGCCGTGTTTGGAGATGATTTCGGGTGTGATGGCGGGCATATTCGGATGATTGACCACAGAGGACACAGAGGTCACGGAGTGGAAGAAATTTAGAGGTTAGAGGGAGATTCGTTTGAGGCCGGTTTTTAGGGTTGGGACGTTGAAGTTGATGAGGAGGGCGGTTCTGAGGCCAGTGAGTTTGAGGTAGGTGATCACTTGCGAGGTGTGGATCGGGCTGAGTTGGTCGATGGATTTGAGTTCGACGAGGACTTTGTTTTCCACGATGAGATCTGCTCGGAAGCTGCAATCGAAGGTGAGGTTTTTGTAGCGGACGGGGATTTCCTTTTGAGTCGTCACGGAAAGACATCGATCGGCCAACTCGAATGCGAGGCACTTTTCATAAACCGATTCGAGCAGTCCCGGCCCAAGTTCCCTATGCACGGTGATAGCACCTCCAATAATCGCTTCGGTTAAGTCGCGATGAATATCTCCCTCTGTGATCTCTGTGTCCTCTGTGGTCAATTTTTGAGAAGGCTTTGCAAAATCACTAATCCGTCGGTGCTCCCGAGGGCGGGGTCGCAGGCGCGCTCGGGGTGGGGCATGAGGCCGAAGACATTTCGGGTTTCGTTGCAGATGCCGGCGATGTTTTCGCGGGAGCCGTTCGGGTTTGCGGCATCGGTGGTTTGGCCTGCCGCGTCGCAGTAGCGGACGAGGATTTGGTCGTTCGCGTTGAGGGCGGCGAGGGTGGCGTCGTCGGCAAAGTAGCAGCCTTCCCCGTGGGCGATGGGGATATTGAGGACTTGGCCTTTGGTGGCGGAACGGGTGAATCGGGAATTGGTCGATTCCACGCGGATGCTTTGGTGTTTGCAGACGAAGTGGAGGCCTTTGTTGCGAACGAGGGCGCCGGGGAGGAGTCCGCTCTCGCAGAGGATTTGAAAGCCGTTGCAGATGCCGAGGACGGTGCCTCCGGATGCGGCGAAGGTTTTTACTGTTTGCATGATCGGCGAGAAGCGGGCGATGGCTCCGCAGCGGAGGTAGTCGCCGTAGGAGAAGCCACCGGGAACGACGACGGCGTCGAAGCCGGTGAGCGAGGTGTCCTTGTGCCAGACGAAGTCGGCGGATCCACCGGGAAGGTTGTTGAGAGCGAGAACGCAGTCCTGGTCGCAGTTCGAGCCAGGGAAGCGGATGACGGCGAATTTCATTATTTGCTGATCGAGTAGTCCTCGATGACGGGGTTGGAGAGGAGGTCTTTGGCGATGCGGTGGATTTCGGAGTCGGGCGTCGAGTCGGGGAGTTCGAGTTCGATGACTTTGCCGATGCGGACGCGTCCCACGCCGGTGAGGCCGAGGTGGCGGATGGCTTCGGCGGCGGCGGCGCCTTGAGGGTCGAGGACGGATGGTTTCGGCAGAACGGTTACGAGGACTTTCATGGCGCGGAGGTTTTCGTTTCGGAAGGGTTCGAACAAGACGATTTTTTATTTTTTCTGAGTTGGATGAGCGAAATGGCGAGCGCAACCATGCTTATGACCAGACAGGAAATCGAAAAGACTTCGCCGTAGCGTGTGAAGAAGGTCGGCTGACTGGATGTGGGGGCATTGATTTTGCTGAAGAGGACGCCTTGTAAAAAGGTGCTGCCGGAGGGATCGCGAAGAACTTCGCGGACGACGCCAAGGCGGTCGATGGCACATGTCACGCCGGTGTTTGCAGCGCGGATCATGGGAATTTTATTTTCCACGCAGCGGAAAACGGCGTTGTTAAGGTGCTGAACCGAGCCGGCGCTTTTGAGGAACCATCCATCATTTGTGACGACCACGAAGGCTTGTGCGCCGAGCAGAGCGAAGTGGCGTGCCAGATCGGCAACTGTATCCTCAAAGCATATGAGTGGCGCTAGTTTCATGGGCTTTGATTGGAGTTCTAATACCGTGAATTCCTTTCCGGCGTCGAAGTCGGAGGGCACCAGATCGCCCACGATCTTGGCGAGAAAGGGGAACTCTTTGCGCAGTGGAACATACTCGCCGAAGGGGACTAGATGCATTTTGTGATAAAGTTGGGCTTCCTTTCCTTGCTTCGTGAGCAAGGCAATCGAGTTGTAGTCGCCATCATTTCCCCAGTGGGTTGTTCCTACAAGGAGGTCTCCTGTGTATTGCTCGGCGAGCTCTCTCACAAGGTCCCATGTGAATTGGTTGCCAAGAAGCGGGCTAGGCGTCGATGACTCTGGCCAGAGGATGAGGTCAGGGCCCATGGCGATCGCCGGGAGAGTTTGGTTTTTCAGGGTTTCGAGTACTTGGATTTCGAAATTGGGATCGTTTCGGACATTTTGGGGGATGTTCGGCTGAACGGCTGCGAAGCTTAGCGTTTCGCTGGGTGGCTCGGGGCTGAGGAGTTGCCGAACGCCGTAGCTCCATGTCAGGGCCACCAAGGCTATGGTGATGGCAAAGTCATAGTGTGCGCGCCGCGCGCCGCGTTTAATTTCGAGTAGCAGGCGTTTAACGGTCGCCGCAAGCATGAGGTTGGTCATCGCAACCAAAAATGACACGCCTCCGACGCCGGTGATGTCTGCGATTTGAATGAGGGCGATGTTGCCATGGAGCGCGATGCCGAGACCGTTCCAACCGAATGCTGGAAAAATGACGCCCCTGAGCCATTCCAGGGCAACCCATGCGGCAGCGCCAAGGGCACAGACACGGAGGTTATGCAATGATCCGAGCCAGGATTCCTCTTTAGAGGAGGGCGTAACCAAAGCTCTGGCAAAAAGAGTCCATGCGCTGAAATAAATCGCGAAATACAAAACCAGCAGTACATAGCCAGGCCACGTGAGTGTCGTGAGCCAATGTGCGGCCATCGCGACAAACACAAGCCCGCTTGCGTAGCCTAGGAGCGCAGTTCTCAGCCAGTCGCGACGATTTGTCGATGGGCAAAACCACACCGCACAGACAAGTGGTGTCAGCGCCACCCAGCAAAGATCGCCGAGTCCATACGGGGGATAGCACAATCCAAGAAGGAGCCCGCTCAATAATGCTAAAATCCAAGGCAACACTCGCAACATGCTGCGAGATACAACCCACCCAAGACTGAAAAGACAACTTGCTTCTGTTCGACAAATACAAATTTGCCTGCAGTTGAAGCATTCAATGCCACTAACTGTAAAAAAGTGACTTTTGATTTGCGATCGACAAATAGCTGGGTCAAGTTGGGTCAAATGCCCAGTTTACGCAGCCTCTATATCCTCCTTTTCTTGATTCTCGCGCAGGGGTTTATCTTTGCGTCGGTCGATACAGATTTCGAAAAATTTGCCATGAATCTCAGGGAAAAGGCCATTCTCCGTGTTGAGCCTCCGACTGTTTCCACACAGGCTCCTTCTTCCCTTGGACTATCGCGTTATCCTTGGAAGCGCAACATTGTCACCACGGTTTTTTGGGTTGGTGAGCGCCCCACCCGAAACAACCCTGTTCCGAATTGCAAGAGTTCCTGGGATCCTGATTGGCACCAAAATTTTGGCGGGTATGACAACCCCGATCCCGGAGCTCGTCGTGGTTTTTTTCCCAAGTTCATTCCTCGGCAGAACCCCTTCTATGTTGCTCTTCCTTATAACGACGTGACCCGTGGTTCCACCAAACCCGAGTCACGCAGCGTGATTCCATGGTTTCGTGAAGCCTTTGAAAAGCAGGGGAAGTCCGTCTGTAAAGGACGATGGGTGGCAATCCGGCGCGGGAATCGGATTGCTTATGCCCAATGGGAGGACTGCGGTCCTTTTCGGACGGACCACTGGCAGTATGTCTTCGGTAATGACAGGCCCAAGCCCAACCTCAACCAAGGTGCTGGTCTTGATGTTTCGCCTGCTGTAAGAGACTACCTTGGAATGAGCGGCAAGGATGTGTGTGACTGGAAATTTGTCGATTTTCGTGAAGTTCCCCCCGGCCCTTGGGCAAAATACGGAGATAATAACACATTTGTGCTTCAGCAGCGCGGAGCGAATCTTTTTCTTACCGATCGCAACAATGCGCGCAGTGCGAAGCGCTGATCATGTTATTCCGTCGCTCTCGCTTTGAGTTCCTCGATTGAGGCAAACTCCAAAGTCGAAGCGTGGGTCGCCTCCAAGACAACGAGTGGAGCCTTTCCCGCGTCGTAGGCATCCTTCCATCGACTGGCGCAAAGGCACCATTTGTCGCCGGCTCTCAACCCGGGAAATTCATACTCTGGTCGGGGCGTTGAGAGGTCGTTCCCTTGCTCGCGGGAAAATTTCAGGAAGTCATCGGTCATGACGGCGCACACAGTGTGCACACCGGTGTCTCCGTTGCCAGTGTGGCAATAGCCATCACGGTAGTATCCTGTTAGTGGTTCGTAGCAGCAGGGCTCCAGCTCGCCTCCCAATACATTTCTTGCCATGGTCAACAATTACGCGATCCCCTGTGGCAATTCCAGATGCAAAAAAACTTCGTCGCATGGATTCCCGCTTGCGAATAGTTTTGAAGGCACTGCTCATGATTTTGGAATTACTGGAATGGTGCCTCACACCTACCTCTCTTCGTGCAAGAACGAACGGCCTCCTTGCCGAGCAAATTGCTATACGCCACCGTGCCAATCGATGCCGTAGTTCGTGGCAAAGCCATCTTCAATCCTGCAAAAGCTTTCTCAACCGCAAACTTTCCAGCGGGTACCATGTGGCTGTTCTTGGAAGCGGGCATCTGCACGACATCGACCTCCGGTATTTAAAAAGCAACTTCTCGCGCATCACTCTCATTGATGTGGTCCATCCGTTGGAGGTGCAAATCATGGCCATGTTTTCTAGCGGTCGGATCGGGCTCCGTTGCAGTGATCTCTCCGGCGCGTTGCATTTGAGGGATCCTACCCTGCCAATTACTCTGGACAAAAATCTCCGCAGTCTCCTGGAGAGTGCAGACGCGTTGGTCTCATCTTGCCTTCTGACGCAGCTTGCGTTGCCAACATCGCATCGCTGGGCGAAGTACTTCAATTCTGACTTGGTCGATGCAGGAGTGGCGCGTATCCAGCAAAATCATATCGAACTTCTTGAAAGTGCTCCCAAGGCTATTTTGATCACAGACAGCGCCCGGCGCTACGGTAATGGCAAGTGGTCTCGGCTTCTCAGCAAGGTGCGTCTACCCACACCGGCTGAACGTTGGATCTGGGACATCGCTCCCGCCGAGGAGCATGGACTCAAAAACCTCGGCGCCGAACAGCGCAGCGTCGAAGCCTTTTTCTTTAGCAGGCACGCACTAAACACGAAAATCTTTGCCCATTCGTGTTGAAAGAATAGGGTACCACTTATATGGCAAAACGTCGTATTCTCAAAATTGGTACCCATTCGATTGGAGGGAGTGAGTTGCTATTCATTCTCGGTCCCTGCGTTATCGAGAGTCCAGCTTTCACCCGCCTTATGGCTAGTAAAATCAAGGCTATTTGTGATGGTGAAGGCGTTGAATTCGTTTTCAAAGCCTCTTACGACAAGGCAAACCGCACTTCGAACAAGTCGTTCCGAGGTACCTCTGTTCAAGATGGTTGTGCTTTACTAGCGGAGATTGGTGCTGATCTGGGTGTGCCGGTCACGACGGACATCCATTCTCCGGAAGAGGCGGAAATAGCTGGTCGTTTTGTGGATATACTTCAGATTCCAGCCTTTCTCTGTCGCCAGACCGACTTGATCGTTTCCGCAGCTAATACCGGCCGCATCGTGAATGTTAAAAAGGGGCAATTCCTAGCTCCTTGGGACATGAAAAATGTCGCTCTGAAACTCGAGGCCGCAGGTTGCAAGAATTACATCTTCACCGAACGGGGCACGACTTTTGGCTATAATAACCTCGTCGCTGACATGCGCTCGATTCCCTGGATGCAGGAGCTCGGTTGCCCTGTTGTTTTCGACGCCACTCACTCGGTGCAACGACCCGGCGGGGCGGGAGAGACCACGGGCGGCGATGGCAAACTGGCGCCCTTCCTTGCTCGCGCAGCCGTGGCTGCTGGCTGCGACGGCATATTTCTGGAAACCCACGAAAATCCAGCAAAGGCACTATCCGATGGGCCGAATCAAGTGCCCCTTCGCGATCTGCCGAGATTGATCAAACAACTGAAAGCCCTCCGTGATGTCGTGGTCTGATTTTACCCGTATTCTCTTTCTCGCCACAGCTGTTGCATCTCTCCATGCGGAGACAGCAAGCAGTGAGCCAGCGGAATTTGATTTGCCGGTGCCGGTGGGCATGCCCGTGAATGGAATCAAGGTCCCTCAATATGCCGAAGATGGCAGGCGGCTCATGCTTTTTGAGGCTGCTGTTGCCAAAAAAGTAAACGAACAGCGAGTTGAGATGGAGACTCTAAAACTCGAAGTTCTCGATGGTGAGGATCGGAAAATTTTTGTTGAACTGCCGCAGGCTGTCTTTAACCTCGAAACGTATATTCTTACTGGAGAAAATTCCGCGAAAATCTTTCGCGAGGATTTCGAAATCACCGGCGACAGTATTGAATTTAATACTAAAACCCGCTTTGGAACACTTCGAGGCAATGTGAGAATGATTATCTCCACAGAAGAAAACTCCCAATGATTAATCTTAAAATCGGCATTCTTTCGCTCCTCGCCGTGTTTACCATTATTTTCTCAGCGTCCGCTGAGGATACCAATGCTTCAATGTCTGCCGATTCCAAGACCAGCAAATTTCCTCCTGGTCTTTTTAACATGGCGGGAGGTGATCGGCCTGCTGGAGCAAAGACAGAAATCACCGCAACAAGAGAATCAAGTTTCGATAGCGAAAAAAACGTCGCCGAGTTCACAGGGCGTGTCGTTGTGCGCGACCCTCAGTTCACACTCACCTGCGACCGTCTCAAAGTCTCATTGAGTACTGATCGGAAAGGTATCTCATTAGCTGAAGCTCAAGGGAATGTCATCATCGTTCAAGAAAAGTCTGATCCTAAAAACAACGGGCAGCAAGCCATAGGGCGTGCGGGAGAGGTGACTTACAAGCCCGACGCCGGTGAGGTCGTGCTTCGAGATTGGCCTTCGATCCAGCAGGGTATCAACAACCAGGTTGCGACCGAGCAATCCACAATCATGATCCTCCGGAGTAGTGGTCAATCCCGCACGATTGGCGGGAGCAAAACCCTGATCACGGATACCGTGAAGCCACAATGAGCGACAATCCCGAAAATGTGCTTCTCCACACCGAGGGACTCGTAAAGGTTTACAACCGTCGTGCTGTGGTCAATGGCGTGGACATCAATGTCAAAAAAGGTGAAATCGTCGGATTACTCGGTCCGAATGGAGCAGGAAAGACGACCACATTTTACATGATCGTCGGCCTCGTGCGTCCGAATGGTGGCAATGTGTTCTTTCGTGGAAACGATGTTACCTCCATGCCAATGTATCGTCGTGCTCGCTACGGCATGGGCTATCTGCCGCAGGAGGAATCGATCTTCCGCAAGCTGACGGTTGAGGAAAACATCCTCGCCATTCTTGAGACAACAGGCATTTCCAAAAAGGCACGCAAGGAGCGATGTGACGAGCTTCTAACCCGATTTGGCATCGAGCACATTGCCAAAAATGAGGCACTCACGCTCTCAGGAGGAGAAAAGCGCCGACTCACTATCGCCCGTTCCTTGGTTACGAACCCCTCGCTTCTCATGCTTGACGAGCCATTCAGCGGCGTTGATCCCATCGCCGTTCATGATGTCCAGCAGATCATTCAAGATTTGCGTGAGCAGGGCCTCGCCATCCTCATCACCGATCACAATGTGCGCGAGACCCTGAATATCGTTGACCGCGCTTACTTGATCTTCGAAGGCCGGGTGGAGAGTCAGGGGAACAAAGAATTTCTCTTAAACGATCCGATCAGCCGCAAACTCTACCTCGGCGAATCCTTTTCAATGTGATCGAAACGCATAGTGCTGGTTTGCATAAATGCGCAGTGCGGTTTACTTGTTTTGCTCCTAGCCGTACTTTTCAAATCTTTCATGCCCTCCAATAGTAAACCCTTCAAAAAAGTAAGCCACATAACCGTGGGTCATTTCTATGCGAATCACGCAGAGAAGCTGGGACTCAGGCTCGAAGGCAGTTCGCGCGGTCTAAACCGTCTTATTCGAGAGCCCACAATCAACCGGCCCGGCTTGGCTCTCTCGGGTTTCTTTAGTTACTTTGCTGTGAAACGCATTCAAGTGCTCGGGGCCGCAGAGCTCAGCTATCTAAAGAGTCTTCCAGTTGCAACTCTCAAGGAGCGCGCTCGCGGATTGCTCTGCCGCAATATGCCATGCCTCGTCGTGGCCAGAAACGCCCCCGTTCCCCCAGCTATCTTGGACGCCGCCGCTGAGTTTGAAACCCCCGTGCTTCGAACAAGCATGATCACGATGAAATTCATCAATGCGGCCACTATTCTGCTCGAGACGGATTTCGCCCCCTCCACGACGGAGCATGGGAGCATGGTCAGTATTTTGGGAGTCGGAACGCTCATACGCGGGGCAAGCGGCATCGGCAAGAGCGAGTGCGTTCTTGGCCTCATCGAACGTGGCTACAGCCTTGTCAGCGACGACATCACACGGTTTCGTTCCGTCGAAGGCAGCGAACTTATCGGCATGTCGGACAGCATTTCACGCTACCACATGGAAGTTCGCGGCATAGGAATCATCAATATCGCCTCAATCTTCGGTGCTGGTTCTGTGGTTCCCCAAAAAAAACTTAATTTTGTCGTCACACTGAAAGATTGGCATGAGGTTGAGAATGTGGATAGGATAGGTCTAGATCGTGAAACATATGAAATTTTGGGCATCAAAGTCCCGCATGTCACACTCCCCGTTCGCACCGGGCGTGACATCGCGAGGCTGGTCGAGGTGGCCGCGCTAGACCAGAAGTTGAAAGACATGGGCGAAAACAGCGCACAGGAATTTAATCAAAAACTGCTTCACATGATCAGCGAACGCCGGAACAGATAATGGGAATTCTTACCAAAAAAAAGACAGCGGAAGACCTGCAGAAAACAACCTGCGAGGTGACCATCGACAACCGCAACGGCCTCCATGCGCGGCCAGCTGCCATGTTTGTAAAAATATCCAGTCGTTACCGCGCTGAGGTGTGGGTTGAAAAAGACGGCGAGCGGGTCAATGGCAAAAGTATCATGGGTCTCATGATGCTAGCTGCTGGCAAGGGGTCCAAACTCAACATCCTCGCTGAGGGAGTCGATGCCGAAAAAGCCATTGCTGAAATCAAAAATCTCGTTGAAACCCGCTTCGGCGAAGATTGACGCATGTAATCTTCTTCTCATTGCCTCGTATTTTTTTTGTTCAAATTACCTGTAGATGCGTGGAGTCGAAAAAGTAAAATCCGAGAAGCGGTTCCATGGCATACCAGTTGCCCATGGCATAGCTCATTTTCCTGCGCTTGTTCATTTGGCGGAGGAAGAGGAAATTCTGCCCGAGGCCATATCCACTGAAAACCTGGCGGGTGAGATTGCCCGCTTCGAAGCGGCACTCATTGCCACCCGCATAGAACTCCTCGAAATTCAACAAAAAATTGCTTCTGCCATCGGAGCGCACGATGCAAGTATTTTCGATGCCCACCTTCTCGTTGTGGAGGATCGAACACTGATCGATGAAGTTTTGCGCAGCCTAGAAAAGGATCACCTTTGCATCGAATACATCTTTCAGGAGGTGGCACGGAAATATTGTAAAACCCTCGAGGCCATTGACGACCCTTATCTCAGGGAACGCGTCGTGGACATCGAGGATGTCGCCCGCCGCGTGATCCGGCATCTTCTTGGTAAGGCTCCGCAAAATCCAGCCGCACACGCCCAGCCTCACATCATTGTCGCTCACAACCTCACTCCCTCCGACACGGCTCAGCTGGACCGCGAGTTGGTACACGGCTTTGTGACGGAGATCGGCAGCAAGACTTCACATACGGCCATCATGGCCCGCTCATTGGAAATTCCAGCAATCGTTGGAATGCAGGGCATCTGTCAGCAAATCCAAATTGGCGATAATATTCTGATCGATGGCTATAATGGGGTGCTTATTCTCAACCCTACACAGGCTACGCTGTCTGAATATGAGCGCCTTTCACGCGAAAAGGAACAGATCGTCGCACGTTTGCGTCTTATTCGGGAAACGGCCTCCACAACCCGCGATGGTCGCCACATTGTCCTCTCAGCAAATATCGATTTGCCTGATGAAATGTCCGATGTAGCTGCAAATGGAGCTGAGGGCGTTGGCCTCTTCAGAACGGAATTTCTTTACCTGAACCGAACAACTCCTCCAAGCGAAGAGGAGCAATTCGAACACTACCGCAGAGCTGCTGAGCAAGCTTTGCCGCATAGCGTTATCATTCGCACGCTTGACATCGGCGGCGACAAGGTGGTTTCCAGTTTGGAGGCATGGGAGGAGGAAAATCCCTTCCTCGGCTGCAGAGCGATTCGCTTCTGCCTCGAGAATCCAGTTATCTTCAAGACCCAGTTGAGGGCAATACTTCGGGCCGCCACCATCAACAATATTCGCGTTATGTATCCTATGATATCCGGTATCGAGGAGCTTAGACGCGCCAATTCCATTCTGGAGGAATGTAAGCAAGAACTCGCCGGTGAGGGGATTCCATTCAACCCGTGGATCGAAGTGGGAGTCATGATTGAAACTCCCAGCGCGGTGCTTGTCGCCGACCACCTCGCTCGTGAAGTTCGTTTTTTTAGCATAGGAACAAATGATCTCATTCAATATTCCATCGCGGTGGATCGTCTGAATGAACGCATCGCACATCTTTACAATCCCACTCACCCCTCTATTTTGAGGATGATTAAAATGGTGGTGGAATCGGCTCGTGCTCGCGGCATCTGGACTGGAGTCTGCGGTGAGATGGCCTCGGATATCCTGCTCACCCCGTTGCTCGTTGGTCTCGGGGTTGAGGAGTTGAGCGCCACAAGCGCAATGGTTCCACGCGTCAAAAAAGCGGTTCAGTCCTTGGATGCGGTGGCATGTGCCGAACTGGCTGCACAGGCGTTGGAGGCCGACGATTCAGCCGTCATTCTGGAACTTAGTCGTTCAATGGCACTCGCGAATTACGCCGACTTGATGGATTGAAGCGGTCCTTTCCAGTTGTCCCCCAGTTTAATTCCTGCGTTTGAATGCCACAACAGACAGCGGCGGAAGATTGATTTCGATGGAGTGGGGCTTATTCTGCCAACCCCAGTTTTCATGGGCTTGAACACCGCCATAGTTTCCGACATTGCCGCCTCCGTAAGTCTCGGCGTCTGTATTCAAAATTTCCTCATAAAAGCCGGGGCGAGCAACTCCCACTCGGTAGCTTCCACGAACGACTGGTGTTGCATTCACCGCAAAAAGAATGCTCTCGCCAGTGCGTGATTTTCTCATGAAAGACCACACCGAGTTGTCGGCATCGCTGAAATCGATCCACTCGTAGCCGTCGTAGGCGTCATCTAACTCGTAGAAGGATGGTTCGTGACTGTAGAGCCAGTTGAGGTGCTGCACTAGCCTGCTAAGGCCTTTGTGAAAATGATGCTCGGTCAGGTGCCAGTCGAGGCTCAGTGCATGTTTCCACTCCGCAAATTGACCAAACTCGATTCCTTGGAAGATGAGTTTTTTTCCTGGATGCGCCCACATCCATGCAAGAAACATCCTGCAGTTGGCAAATTTCTGCCAATAGTCCCCGGGCATCTTATCGATGAGCGAACCCTTGCCGTGCACGACTTCGTCGTGGCTCAAAACAAGGATAAAATGCTCTTGAAACGCATAGAGCATGGAAAAGGTGATATCTCCCTGATGATATCTGCGATGGATTGGGTCTTTGCTGATGTAGCGCAGGCTGTCGTTCATCCATCCCATGTTCCATTTGAAGCCAAATCCCAAGCCTCCGGTGTAGGTGGGGTGGGAAACACTGGGCCATGCAGTGGATTCCTCCGCGATGAGGGCCACTCCGGGATGGCGCTCGTAGCAAACCTCGTTGCAGCGTTTCAGGAAATTTATTGCTTCAAGATTCTCCCTGCCGCCGAAGCAGTTTGGAATCCACTCCCCTTGCTTGCGGGAGTAATCCAAGTAAAGCATCGAAGCAACCGCGTCCACTCGCAAGCCGTCCACATGGTATTGCTCCAGCCAGAAGAGGGCGTTCCCGATTAAAAAATTTTTTACCTCGTTCCGGCCATAGTTGAATATGAGCGTACCCCAGTCTTGGTGCTCTCCCAAGCGGGGATCCTCATGCTCGTAAAGACAACTTCCATCGTAACGGGCGAGTCCGTGGGCATCCTTGGGGAAGTGTCCCGGCACCCAATCCAAAATCACTCCGATTCCCGCTTGGTGGCAGAGGTCCACAAAATTCCGAAACTCATCGGGATTCCCAAATCGACTTGTCGGTGCGTAGTAATTCACTACTTGGTAGCCCCATGATCCATCAAAGGGATGTTCCATCACAGGCATGAGTTCGATATGGGTGAACCCCATTTCCTTAACATAGGGGATGAGGCGGTCACCGAGCTCGCGGTAGCTCAGGGGACGGTTGCCATCTTCAGGGACTCGTTGCCATGAGCCGATGTGGACTTCGTAAATGCTCATCGGCGAGTTGTAGGAGTCTATCCGAGGACGAGTCTGCATCCATTGCTCATCGTTCCACTGGTAGCGGCCAAGATCGAAAACCATGCATCCTGTTTCTATCCCATGCTGGGCGAAGAAGGCATATGGGTCGGTCTTCAAAAGGACGTCACCATGCTCGCTGCGGATTTCAAATTTGTAATGCGCTCCCTCGTGCACTCCCGGAATGAAAATTTCCCAGACGCCAGATGGAAGAAGCTTCCTCATCTGGTGAATCCGACCATCCCAGTTGTTGAAGTCACCCACAACACTCACACGCTGCGCAGATGGGGCCCACACGGCGAAATGAACGCCAGGAACATCACCAATCATCATCACATGGGCGCCGAGCTTTTTGTGGATGTCGTAGTGGGTTCCTTCGCTGAAGAGATAAATATCCATCTCTCCAAGCACTGCAGGAAATGAGTAGGCATCCCGTTGGCGCCATTTCATGCCGTCGTGCCCCGTCAACTCCAGCGTGTATGGCATTCCTTCGCTGAACCCGGCAATCTCCCCTTCAAAAAGACCATGCTCATCCAAACGGGTGAGCTTTTGCGGTTTTGCACCCTTGCCCTCCAAAATCACCAAGACCTCCGCAGCATCCGGTCTTAAAACTCGAGCCACAAATTTTCCATTGCAAGACCGTATGCCAAGGATGCGAAAAGGGTCGCAGTGGCGCGCTTCAATCAGTGGATAGTAATCGTCACAATCAAGGCGGGAAGGATTCATCGCAGCATCGTAAGAGAATAAAGGTGAGGTGAACAGGTTTTCCTAAATCTCTTAGGGTAGGTGATAACCTTAGGACTTGTAACGGCCGCCACGGGCATGCTTATAGTCAATGTATGAGATTTTACCCCTTTTTTCTTCTTGTCTCCTGTTTCTTTCTATTCGGCTGTTCCGGTCCCGGTGGCCCTGCACAGCGCGCAGGTGCTGCCGTGGATAATGCCGTGTATAAGGTCGGCGAGGGAATTTCTACCGTTGGTAAAAAAATCGAGGAATCCGCGAAACCATGAAGTTTTTCATGGTGGCGAGGGGTTCGCTTCTCGTCTCGCTGATCGCGCTCGCAGCCTGCTTCTTCTCCGCCTGCGGGAGTCGCGACAAAAACACGCTCGTGGTGGGAATGGACCCCTCGTATCCACCATTCGAAACGATTGGACCTTCCGGCAAACCCGAGGGAGTCAGTGTGGACTTTGCCAAGGCGCTTGGAAAGTTCCTCGGGAAGCCTGTTCGTATTGAAAACATCCCGTTCACCGGCCTGATCCCATCGCTCAAAACCGGCAAGATCGATTGTATCATTTCGTCCATGACTGATACGCCCGAGCGCCGAGCATCCATCGCTTTCTCAGACCCCTATCTTTCAACAGGTTTGGCACTCTTGGTTTCGCGTGAAAGTCCGATTCAATCACAACAAGATCTCGATCAGACTGGAAAAACCCTAGCCGTGCGCCAAGGCACGACCGGCGAGCTATGGGCGCGCGCGAATATCAAAAATGCCAATATCCTCTCGCTTGAGAAGGAGTCTGCGGCCGTTCTCGAAGTGATGCAGGGACGCGCAGATGCCTTTCTTTATGACCAGATGAGCGTGTGGAAAAATGCACAAAAGCATCCTGACAAAACACGGGCTTTGCTGAATCCACTCCAAAAAGAAAACTGGGCTATCGGGCTGCGACATGACGACATTCTGTTGCGTGAACAGATTAATACTTTTTTAAAATCTTATCGCGCCGAGGGTGGGTTTGACGCTCTCGGTGACAAATATCTCAAAGACCAAAAAGAAGCGTTCAAAGAACAGGGGATCCCTTTTTATTTTTAATAATTCAAAGTCCTCCTACCGTCTCGGTACTCAAACTCGCATCATGCTGCGTTTTCTCTATTTCGTAACATTGGGTCTGATTCTTGTTGCGCTCATCATGGCGGCATCCCAGTGCGCCTTGGCTCCTTCACCAGAAATGAAAGCCTTGATGTGGCTGCCGCGCTCCGTGGCGTATTGGGCAGATTTGCAGCCTACCTTCCGCAATTTTCCTGCGTTTGGTGCCATCAGTTTGATTGCGGTCTTTTTTGTTCATTTTGGATTTCACTCGCTGAATTGGGGGCGCGCAGTTTTTGTCACCCTCCTAGTATCGGTGTTCTCGATCATCCTTGAGGTTATGCAGCTAATGATTCCGAGACGATTTTTTGACATGGCGGATATCGGTTGGTCAATAGCCGGAGCGTGTGTTGGATCGCTTTTCGGGATTTTGGCAATCCGTTTCCTGACAATTTTATTTTTTTCGCGGAATCAGCTGCCTTCCGAGAAAACGCTCATTTCAGCCGGTCAAGGAGCTTTTGGTGAATGCCGTCAAACCCGCCGTTGCTGAAGACTACGATGATGTCGCCGGGTTTCGCCAACGGTTTCAAGCGTTCGATGATCGAGTCGGCGGTTGGTTCGTAGAAGGCCGGCTTGCCGCAGGCTGAGATGTCGGAGACGACGCGTTCGGGGTTGAGGCGCTCGTTTTCAGGCAACTGATCCAAACGTGCAATTTGAGAAATGAAGACTCCGTCGGCATCAGAGAAGGCTTGGGGAAGGTCGTTTTGAAAGACCGCACGGCGCGTTGTGTTCGAGCGGGGTTCGAAGAGCGCCCAAATACGCGCGTTTCCGAATTTCTTGCGCAGACCGGCAAGCGTTTCTCGGATGGCTGTCGGGTGATGGCCAAAATCGTCGATGATCGTGATGTCGTTCACCATGCCTCGCACTTCCTGACGGCGGCGAATCCCTTGGAAGGACGCGAGTGCATCGCGGATTTTCTCGGCAGGCACACCGTAGTAGTGGGCGGCCGAGGCGGCCATGGCGGCATTCCGGATGTTGAAGTCGCCTGAGAGCGGGATGGAAAATTTCTCGCCGAACAATTCGAAACTCGAACCCTCGGGCTTGTGCTCGACGTGGCGGATCTGGTTGGCGCAATTCGCGGAGAAGCCGACTCCTACAACCGGTGCAGGGCACTTGAGGGCTGCGTCGAGGCAGTTCATATCGTCCCCGTTCAACAGCACCAGGCCCTCAGAGGGCACTATGTTGAGCAGGCGGCGGAAGCTTGTTTTGATCTCCTCGAGGTCGCGAAAGATGTCCGCGTGGTCGAATTCGATGTTGTTCACAATGACGAGTTCGGGCAGGTAGTGGACGAATTTTGAACGCTTGTCGAAGAAGGCGGTGTCGTATTCGTCGCCTTCAATGATGAAATATTTCGAGTCCCGCAGGCAGGCGCCTTGGCCGAGATTCGATGGAATGCCTCCAATGAGGTAGCCAGGCTCAAGACCTGCCGATTCGAATATCCACGCCAGAATCGACGTGGTCGTGGTTTTGCCATGCGTACCGGTGACAACGAGATTGTGGCGTCCGCGCAGAACGAAATGACGCAGCGTCTCCGACATGGAGAGGTAGAGCAACCTGCGATTCAGCACAGCCTCCACGGAGGGATTGCCGCGCGACATCGCGTTTCCAATCACAATGAGATCCGCCGCCGGTATGTCGTCTGGTTGGAAGCCTTTGATGATGTCGACGCCCTTTGATTCCAGAAATGTCGACATGGGCGGATACACATTGTCGTCCTGACCAGTCACCTTGAATCCCTTGTCCTTCATGGCGGCCGCGACGGAGCCCATCGCCGTGCCGCAGATTCCCAGAAAGTGGACGTGCTGCGGGGTGTCGTTCATTTTTTAAGTCGAGAATCGGATTTCTTGCCAGAGGAGCGAAAGCGCATGAGCAGAAAAATTTTGAGAATCATCACGGCTACGCCGCCGATAAGGATCGGCAGAGTCAGGCGCTTGGCGTGGGATTTTTTAATAAACGTCCTTCCGGTAGCGTTTCTCTTTTTTCAAGGCGTCTACGTATTCCTTTGCCTGGTCGGTCGTCATGTTGCCATGCCTTTCGGCAATGGTGTGAAGGGCAGCGTCCACATCCTTCGCCATGTTCTTGGCATCGCCGCAAACATAGAAGTAGCCGCCTCTCTGAAGCCAATCGTAGAGCTCCGCGCCGTGTTCAAGCATGCGGTGCTGGACATAGATTTTATCAGCCTGGTCGCGTGAAAATGCTGTGGTGAGCTTTGTGAGTACACCTGATGTGAGAGCCGCTTCGAATTCGTCTTGATAGAGGTAGTCGGTGGAGGATTTTTGATCTCCGAAGAACACCCAGTTCGGTCCTTTGGCTTCAGTGGCCTTTCGTTCCTGCAGAAATGCACGGAAGGGGGCGATGCCGGTGCCTGGGCCCACCATTATGACCGGCGCATCGGGATTTTCCGGCACGCGGAAATGCTTCGCCGTATGAACAAAGACAGGCAATGAGCCTGCGTTAATGCGCTCAGCGAGGAAGCTGGAGCAAACACCTTCGCGCTCGCGCTGGCTGTGCTCGACCTTGTAGCGGACAACCGCGACCGTGAGGTGAACGGATTCGCCAACGGCTCTCTGAGAGGAGGCGATGGAGTAGAGGCGCGGTTGGAGCTTGCGAAGAACTTTTACGAACTCTTCAGGAGTGAAGCGGGCGGCGGTGAACTCTTGGAGAACATCCAGGACGTCGCGGCCCCAAAGGAAGTTTTCCAATGCTGCCTTTTCCTCAGGAAGAAACAGGTTGGTCAGAAAGGCTCCCGAGCTGTCTCGCTCGGCTACGGCCAGGAGGAGCTGCTTCGAGGGTTCGGTGAGGATGTAGCTCTTCGTGAGAGCTTCGCGCATGGATGCGGGTGCGCCGTCAGAATTAGTCACCTGCTCATCGCCGGAAAAACCAAGCTCTTTGAGCACGAGTTCCACCAACTCGGGATTGTTCGATGGAAAGACTCCCAGCGAGTCGCCGACTTCATAAGAAAGTCCCGAGCTTTCGAGCGAGATTTCAAAATGGCGTGTATCCTTGTTCGACCCTTCGCCCGTCAGTTTGCGATTTACAGACAGCTTGGCCGGAAAGGGGTTCTTGCGTGAGTAACCGGATTCCGTTGATGACATAGACTCTTGATTAAAGGGAAGTCGTGCTTTTGGTGCAAGTGTGATTCGGATTTCGTTCAAGCCCCATGCACTCCTGCGGCTACTTTTAGCCGGAGGCCGTTCAGACGGATGAAGCCAGTGGCATCATCTTGGTTGTAGGCCTGCGTGGGATCCGCCTCCATGGTTGCAATGTGAGGATTGTAGAGGCTGAGTGGGCTCTTCACTCCTGCGGCATGGATGCCGCCTTTGTAAAGTTTCACACGCACCGTGCCGCTCACGTTTTTCTGGGATTCGGTGACAAGGGCCTGAATGGCCTCACGCTCGGGTGCGAACCAGAAACCATTGTAGACGAGCGTCGAGTATTTCGGGATGAGCGAGTCGCGTAGATGCATGACTTCGCGGTCCATCGTAAGCGACTCCATCTGTCGGTGAGCAAAGTGCAGGATCGCTCCGCCCGGAGTTTCGTAAACACCTCGGCTCTTCATCCCAACGAAGCGGTTCTCCACCATATCTACGCGCCCAACGCCGTGCTTGCCTCCGAGCTTATTGAGTTTGTTCATCACGCCAAGGGGATTCAGTTTCTCGCCGTTCACTGTAACGCAATTGCCGCACTCGAATTCGAGTTCCACATGCTCCGGTTGATCTGGAGCGTCCTCCGGCAGAACCGAAAGGGTCGTGAAGTAGTCACGGTTTTTTATGTCGCCTGCATCATACCAAGGATCCTCGAGGATTCCGGCTTCGTAGCTGATGTGCAGCAGATTTCGATCCATCGAATATGGCTTCTTCGCGCTTGCGGCGACAGGTACCCCGTGCGCCTCGGCGTAGGCGATCATTTCCGAGCGTCCGGGAAATTTTTCGCGGAAGCGTGCATCCCTCCAAGGAGCAATGACGTCGATTTCGGGTGCGAGTGCAGCCGCAGTGAGTTCAAAACGGACTTGGTCGTTACCCTTCCCAGTGGCTCCGTGCGCCACGGCCGTTGCCCCCTCGGCGCGGGCTATCTCGACCATGCGCTTCGCAATGAGCGGGCGCGCAATGCTGGTACCCAGGAAATACTGCCCTTCATAAATGGCTCCAGCCTGCAGCATCGGGAAAATAAAATCTCGGGCGAACTCTTCCCGAAGATCATCCACATAGCATTTTTCAGCTCCTGTTTTCAGTGCCTTTTCCTCGAGTCCATCGAGTTCTTCGGCCTGTCCTACATCCGCGCAGAAGGCGATGATTTCGGCTCCGTAGGTATCCTTGAGCCAGTTGAGGATGACCGAGGTGTCCAGACCTCCAGAGTAAGCAACGACGATTTTTTTCATACGGGCGCGGAGTGTGCTTGAATCCCTCTTCTTTCGCAATCCTGACGAAGGGGAATTATTTCTTTCATGAAAAAAGTGGTAATGGCGGAAGGGGCGGGATTTGAACCCGCGGTAGGTTTCCCTACGTTCGATTTCGAGTCGAGTGCCTTAAACCGGACTCAGCCACCCTTCCGAGCTTCAATAAGTAATTATAATACTCTTGAAAGATCTTCTATTATTTACGCTCTCGCCATATATGCCGCAAGGAAATACCACTCATCCTCAAAACCAGTGGAAATCAAAAGACCATATCAAAGTTTTGGGCCTTTACCCACGCCAGAGCCTCCTCAGGAGTTGTCACTATACCTTCGAGTTGCATAGCCTCCACGGCGTCAAGGATTTTTTTGAACAGCGGGCCGGGCTTGTATCCGTTGTTAATAAGGTCTCGCCCAGTTATGAGCGGCGAGGGGATGAGCGGTGCATTGGAAAACTCGACCTGCTTAGTGCGGAGGAAATCATGGTTGTCGAGCAAGCCATGGGATCCCAGGCAATCCACACGGTGAAGTTCCATCTCATCTTCAATGGTGGGACGAGCTAGGAAGCGCTTGAGCGTGGCCACACGCATATTTTTCACATCCTTGAATGACATGTGGTTTTTGACACCAACCACTGTGGCTTTTGTCTCAGCGTTGGAAAACCGGAGACGCTCAAAAATCGCCTTGGTGATTTCCGCGCTCACGCTCTCGTGCCCGTTGAAGCGAATGCGCCCGGTCTCATCTCGCCGGAATGTGGCGGGTTTGCCTGTGTCGTGGAGAAGAACGGAAAACACCAGAGGAACGGACGCCTCGGGTGGCAATAACGACAACATGAGGCGGGTGTGGACAAAGACATCCCCCTCGGGGTGGAAGTCGGGTGGTTGCTCGCAGCCTTTCATATGCTCCACCTCTGGCAGCAAGATTCCCAACAGACCACTTGCGTCGAGTAAATCAAAGCCTCTTACGCGCGATGGGTGGGTGAAAATTTTTACTAACTCGTCTCGAAGGCGCTCGGCGCTTACGATGGTGATTTGCGACGCCATGCGGCAAACGGCCTTCCATGTATCCTCTTCAATTTGGAAGTTTAGGGACGCTCCAAAGCGAACGCACCGTATCAGACGCAACTTGTCTTCGGCAAAACGCTCTTCCGGACTCCCGATGCTGCGCAGAATCCCAGCTTTCAGATCCGACTCCCCGTTGACATAGTCGATGACGCGCTTTTCGATCGGATCGAAGAAAAGTCCGTTGACTGTGAAGTCTCGGCGCTTGGCATCGCCTTCCGCTGTTGTGAAGGAAACCGACTCCGGGTGGCGTCCATCCTTGTAGGCACCATCCGAGCGGAAGGTGGCCACTTGAAATTCAACATCATCCTCAAGAACAACGACGACTCCAAACTGAACCCCCACTGCCACCGTGCGAGGGAAAAGTTTTTGGACTTCTGCGGGCTTTGCGCTGGTTGCGATATCTATGTCGTGCGCCTCTTTGCCCAGAAGCATGTCGCGCACGCATCCCCCGGCGAAGAATGCTTCGTGTCCGGCCGATCTCAGGCGCTCGACCAGTCGCTTAGCAGTGGCTTCCATGTCGGCCTACTTAAGAGCCGCCCAGACACGATGAACATCGTCGTTATCCTCGAGCGCCTGTAAAAACTCGCCCACTTCGGTGCTTTGCTCCTCGGTAAGAATGGGGAACTGCTTCGCGATGTAGCCAAGTTCGCTGGTGACCACCGACCATCCGTGCTGGGACAGCCATTTTGAGACAGCTCCAGTGGCTGTGCGCTCGGTCAAAAACTTCACGCCCTTGGTGCCAGCGGGGATGTCGTCATTCTCGCCTTCCTCCAGCACGGCAAAATCATTCGCGCCGGCTTCGATGGCAGCTTCCTCCGGGTCGATTGATAAATCTGCATGGTGGGCTTCCACAATGCCGACATTGTCGAAGAGAAATTTGTTGCTGCCCGCCGTGCCGAGTTGTCCTTTTTTGAAAAGCACGCGCATTTCAGGAGCCGTGCGGTTCACATTATCGGTGAGAGCCTCCACGATCACGGGCACCTTGTGTGGGGCATAGCCCTCGAAGACGAGATGCTCCAACGTGAGCTTTTCATCGCCAATTCCAGCACCTTTTTTGATAGCGCGTTCGATGGCATCGCGAGTCACAGAGGCCTTGCGAGCCTTCTCGACAGCGGCATACAAGCGGGCGTTGCCCTCTATGTCAGGGCCGCCCAGCTTTGCTGCAACCATCATTTCTTTCACCAGTTTGCCAACAACCTGGCCTTTTTTCAGGTTTGCGACTTCTCGCTTTGCATGGAGCCATTGTCTTCCCATAAGTTTAGTAAATTAAGTCTTCGGTGTGATATGCGGCAACTCCGATTTCGTTCCGCATGAGATTCACGTTTGAGATTGTGCGCGGTTTGGAGAATGCGCTATGAAAGATATCACTTTCTTCTTTCCCTTCCCATGAACAGCACAGAAAACACCACGCTAGTCAACTCATTGTGCATTGAGGTCTGCCCTAGCTGCCAATCCCAGCTTGATGTCACTGGTTTTGGGGCTTTCTCGGATGTCACTTGTACATCTTGCGAGCATTTATTCAAAGCCTGCAAAAGCTTCAATCAGTTCCAAATCACGTCCCTTCTCGGCGAGGGAGGCATGGGAGCCGCCTATCGCGCCATTGATGTTTCTCTGGGTCGCGAGGTTGCTCTGAAGGTTCTAAAAATTCAAGCCACTGACATGCATGCGGAGTCTGAAAAGTTCGCACATGAGGCCCGCACGACTGCACGGATCAACCATCCTAATATTGTTCGGATTTTTGATTTCGGAGAATGTCGATCGCAATTTTTTATCGCCATGGAGTTACTCTCGGGGGGGTCTCTCGACGATCTTATGCAGGAAAGGGGCATGGTTCCTGAAATCACAGCACTTGAAGTTGGGATTCAGGTCGCACAGGGCCTCAAAGCTGCCATGGAAATCGGTCTCATTCACCGCGACATCAAGCCGGCCAATATTCTCTTTGCGGATCGAGGCACGGTTAAGATTGTCGATTTCGGCTTGGCTGTTGTGGCGAGTGATGCCGCAACATCTCCGAATGAGATATGGGGTACTCCCTATTATGTGGCTCCAGAGAAACTTGATGAACTGCCGGAAGATTTGCGAAGTGATATTTACAGCTTGGGAGGAACGCTCTTCCATGCCATAGCTGGAAGACCCCCCTATGAAGCTGAAAACGCATCCCTTGTCGCGCTAAAGCAACTTAAGAGTCGACCAGTGAGTCTTCAGACCTTCGCGCCCGATATTTGCAATGAAACGGCCTATGTCATCAACCGCATGATGTCGAAAAGTCCCGACAAACGGTATCAATCGTATACCGAGTTGATCGAGCATTTGCGCTTTGCCTTGAGCAAGGCCAAAGATGCCGTGAAAACTCCGCCTGCCGTTCGAACAGGTGAGCTGCGCAGTCTGGAAGTCGAGGCTAAGGGAATGCGCTGGATCAACCTCGTTTTTCCTGTGGTGGTCATCCTCGGGTTGCTTGTTTTCGCCTATTTGTATTTCTTCACTGCCATGTTCAAGGCCGTGGATTAGACGGAAGACGTTTCGTGAACTCGGGCCTGTAAAACCAGTCGGACCAATAAGCCCAACCCGCCTTGGTCATTTCCACAGGGGAATCGATCCAACCACCATTGCCATCCGGCCGGCGGATGCGGTAGGCGTTCTTCCACATCACGCTGGTACCCTCGGGAACATAGAGGAAAAGGTAGGGTTGATCCTCATAAATGGTCCGCTGCAGGTCGCCCGCCATGTTGATGATTTTCTCGCGGTTGTATTCTTGACGGATGTCGTCGAGCAGGCGGTCGGCTTTGTCGCTCTTGTAGCCCACCACATTGAGTTGTTCCGGGTTTGCTTGTGAGGAATGCCAGATCTGGAACTGGTCGTAGCCGTTGCCGAGTGACCATCCGAGTACCATGGCATCGAAGTTACCTTTGTTGATGTGGTTTTTTAAAAATACCGCCCATTCGTAAAGTTCCACTTTCACTTCGATACCGAGCTGCTTGAGGCCGTCCTGCGTGAGAGTGGCGATGTCGCGCCGGACCTCGTTTCCATTATTCGTTATGAGGGTGAAGGAAAATCGTTCCCCGTTTTTTTGAAGGATTCCATCCGCCCCGGGCATCCATCCCGCCTCGGAAAGTAGTGCGCGCGCTTTCTCCAAGTCATAGGCAAAAGGTTTGATATCCGGATTGAAAAACCACATCTGCGGAGTGAAGAGACCTGTGCTCTGGAGGCCGTGGCCATAGAGGATGAAGCGTACCATGGATGGCACATCGACCGCATGCGCGAGGGCACGGCGCACGAGCGGATCTTGGAATAGTGGGCGCTTGAGATTCCAACCGATGTAGGTGTAGCTGCTCGTCGGGCTTGTGAAGACATCGAAGCGCGGGTCGTTCACGAAGGCATTCACGGTCCACGGCTCCGCGCTCCAGAAATCCACCTGCCGTGTCTCAAACGCAAGACGCAGGGTGAGTTGGTCTGGCATGAATCGATAGACGATTCCATCCATCCAAGGCGCAGGGGCATCGAAGAAATCGGGATTCCTCTCCACGCGGATGAACTCGTTAGTCTTCCACTCAGCAAAACGAAAAGCGCCAGTTCCCACTGGTGTGCGGTTGAAGTTCTGCGTCCACCAGCTCTGGGGCTTTCCTTCCAGCAAATGCGAGGGGAGAAGGGAAATCATCCAACTCTCCAGCGCTGGCGAGTAGGGCTTGCGGTAGGTCACGCGGAAGGTGTGGTCATCCGGCGTTTCGACTTTGAGAATCAAATCAAAGTCCGGCTTGCGCGGCGAGGCGGTGGCATCGTCCATGATCGCCCGGTAGGTGAAGGCGGCATCTCGCGAGGTAAACGGTGCCCCGTCATGCCAGCGGACATTTTTTCGGAGATGGAAGACAACCTGGGGCTCAGCCAAAAAGGAAAGAGCCTCCCCAATCTGCACTGTGCCGCCCCCGTTGGCAGTGAGCCATTTTTCGATATCGGTCTTGAGTGCGGGGTCTGCACTGATTTCAAAAGCCGCACCGCTTTCCACCCACACGCGGAGCAGTGATCCGTCTGGCAGGGCCTTACTGAGTCGCTGCAGAGTGTCAGAGGCATTTTCCTTCACCTCCACGCGCAGTGTCGCCAGTGGCGCCAGGGAATCTGCGGGCAGTAGGGAAACAATTTTTTTAGATGATTCGAGGCCGGGTTCGGTGAAGTGCAGAAGAAGCTCGCACCCGCTTTGTCTGACGGCATCCAGTGTCCATGCGCTCCACTCGGCACGCAGCGACTCGATCTGGTTTTTTGCCGCATTTGCTGACTCCTCGTTCCGAAAGACCAGAGTCGTAGTCTGGTCGAGCGACCACGATTCAGCCAGATCGCCGATGATTTCCAACTTCGGGCTGTATTTCAGGAGGCCGTTGAAAAGAGACCCCGCCACTTGCGATGCGGCGGCGTCGGCCTGTTGGATCGGGTTGAGCGTTGATGGCTCCCCGAGAACGCCGAGGGACATTTCGTTCTTTTTGTCCGAGGTCAGGCTCGCAGAATTCCAGAAGGAAACGGCGATGAGCAGAAGAAGGAAAACAGGGAATCCGTAAATGAACCAGCGGGCGACTCGCATGTGAAAATGGAATGGCTGCCAATATGCCGCCGGTGAAGTTTTTCACAATATTCAATACGAGCGCGCATTTCGGGGCTTTAAAGGACGTGCCCGCACCTTAAACTGATGTGGTGATTTCATCGTCCGCAACAATATTTTGCCGAGGCCTCCTTTGTGTGGCCCTGTGGATCTGCTATGCTGGCACCTCGCAGGCCGACGGTGGGCGTGTGTTGGCCGAAAAAACAGCCGTGGGCTATCGATTGGTACTCTTTGGAAGTCCCTCACCGCTGCGGGCGGGCATTATCCATCTCAGCATCTTTCTTGAGCAGGCCTACAAGCCTAGCCCAGTCCTCGATGCCTTGGTCCACTTTCGTCTCAACAAGCTCAGCCGTCCTACGCCCGAGTTGGCGTGGCGTGGCAGTGGGTGCGTGACTCCCGGGCAAGCGGTGAGTGCGACTCAAGGACATTCCGGCAATAAGCTTCTTTACTCCGCCGTGCTTGGAATACCGGAGCCCGGTCTGTGGAAATTGGGCGTATCCATTTCACGCGAGGGCCAAACCGATCTCGTTTCCTTTGAGCTTCCCGTTGATCGCGCACTCCCTCCCGTGCTCACATGGTGGCCCGTGGTGGCGCTCATGCCGCTTGGAATATTGATCTACATTTGGCGTGGGTATCTGTTGAAAAAGCGCCACGTCCCATGAGCAGCATTACCGGATTGATCGAGCGGGTTACTTTTCACAACGAGGAAACGGGATTTTGTGTTGTAAGGGTGAAAGTCGATGGACGCCGCGAGCTGGTCACCGTCGTCGGGCGCGCTTCAAGCATCAATGCGGGGGAATGGCTCACAGCAGAGGGCGCCTGGATTCAGGATCGCGACCACGGCACGCAGCTCAAGGCGGAACTCCTCCAGACGAGCGCGCCCACCTCGCGCGAAGGTATCGAAAAATACCTCGCAAGCGGTCTCATCAAGGGCATCGGTCCTGTCTACGCCAAGAAGCTTGTCGAGAAATTCGGCGAGGGGGTGTTCGACATTATCGACCGCGAGTCTGTGAGGCTTGAGCAGGTGAGGGGAATCGGCGCTGAGAGGAGGCGCACGATCCGCACGGCATGGGCCGAGCAGAAAATCGTCCGTGAGATCATGGTTTTCCTCCACTCGAATGGTGTGAGCACGAGCCGTGCTGTGAGGATTTACAAGACCTACGGCGATGAGGCGGTCGAGAAGGTGCGGGCCAATCCTTATCTGCTCGCGCGCGACATTTCTGGAATTGGATTCAAGACTGCTGACGACATCGCTCGCAAGCTTGGCATTCCCGATGACTCGATTTTGCGTGCGCGGGCCGGACTCTCCCACGCGCTCTCAGAGGCTGGTGGCAACGGCCATTGTGCGCTTCCCAAGGAAATTCTTCTCAAAAACGCTGCGGACCTTCTGGCAATGGACTCCCTCATTTTACAGCGCGCTTTAACGGAGATGCTGACAGAATGCGAATTGGATGTGGATGGCATCACTGGCGAGGATTTGATTTTTCTTCCTCCGATCTGGCGCGCTGAGGTCGAAGTCGCCGCCCGCCTCGCGCGATTGGCGGGGGCCAAGGCGGAATATCCCGAGATCGATGCTGACAAGGCGATCGACTGGTTGAAGGAGAAAAAAGCCATCGATCTGGCTCCCAGTCAGGCCGAGGCGTTGCGGCGGGCACTTTGTTCACGCGTGTTGGTGATCACAGGCGGCCCTGGCGTCGGCAAAACGACCTTGGTGAATTCCATTCTCACGCTCCTCCGGGCCAAGCGGGTAAAGTGCCTCCTCTGCGCCCCGACCGGACGCGCGGCGAAGCGCCTTTCCGAAAGCACGGGTCTCGAGGCCAAGACCATTCACCGTTTGCTCGAATATCAGAACTCCGCTTTTTCCAGGAATTCCTCAAACCCGCTCGATTGCGATCTTTTGGTGGCGGACGAAACATCGATGATGGATGTGCAGTTGATGTCCAAACTTTTCCAAGCCCTCTCTGCCCGCGCGCATTTGATTTTAGTGGGTGACGTGGATCAACTGCCGAGTGTTGGTCCTGGCGCTGTGTTGGGTGACATCATCCGCAGTGGCGCTGTGCCAGTGGTGCGGCTCACGGAAATTTTCCGTCAGGCCTCGAGTAGTCGCATCATAGTGAATGCCCACCGTATCAATAGCGGTGCCATGCCAGAGTCGGAAAAAGACTCCGATTTTTTCTTCATCGAGCGCGAAGAGCCCGAGTCCGTTCCTGCCACCATTCTTGAACTTGTCGCTGAGCGAATTCCGAGAAAATGGAAACTTGACCCTCGTCGCGACATCCAGGTGCTCTGCCCGATGAACCGAGGCTCCCTAGGCACCATTCAGATGAACCGCATTCTTCAGGAATGCCTTAACCCTAAGCGCAACGGCGATTCCTCGGTGGAGAAGTTCGGTTGGGAGTTTAGAGTTCGCGACAAGGTCATTCAAACACGGAACAACTATGACAAAGAAGTCTTCAATGGGGACATCGGGGAGATTCTCAAAATTGACGACTTGGAACGCGAGGTTGTCATCACCTTCGATGGACGCGAAGTCATTTACGACTTCAATGAACTCGATGAAGTCTCCCTCGCCTATGCCATAACCATCCACAAGAGCCAGGGCTCAGAGTTTCCCGTCGTCGTCATGCCGCTTGCGATGCAGCAATACCTCCTACTGCAAAGAAACCTCGTCTACACGGGAATCACTCGCGGTCGCCGCCTTGTCGTGCTCGTAGGGCAAAAAAAAGCCCTGCAAACCGCAGTGCGCAACGTTAGTGCCGTGAGGCGTTATACCGCACTGGAGAAAAGGCTGGGTATGGCTTGCTTTTAGTTGAATCCATCAAACCGCATCGTAGAGCAGAGACTCGCACAGTTGCACCAGACGCTGACGCAGCGGGCAAGCTCGCTCGGCAAAATCTCTTTGGTATCTCTCATACTCCGCACGGCCTTCCGGCTTTTCGATCGGCACGGATGTGTAGCCGAAGGAGGACAGATCGTAGGGACTGGCACGCATATCGAGTTCGCGGATGTCCCGGGCGAGTTCAAAAGTGTCGGCGATGAGGTCGGATGGACACCATGGCGCGAGTTTGAAGGCCCATTTGTAGAGATCCATGTTCGCATGCAAGCAGGCCGGTTGCTCGAGTTGCGGTGAAGATTCCCTCGTCGGTTGCAGGCGGTTCAGCGCTCGCGCCTCTGGGGTGAAGAAGCGGAAGGCGTCGTAGTGCGAGCACCTCACAGGCAGCGAATCCACAACCGCCGCGACTTCGCTTGTCGACAGGCGAAGAGGTTGCGACGCATGGCGGACCTCGTCGGATTTATAAATCATAGCCCATTCGTGAAGCCCATGGCAGCCGAAGAACGGAGTCCGGTTCGCCGTGCTCGCGAGAAACTGACCCAGCCACTGAACGAAGGGGTGGCGTTTCTCCGGCAGCGGCTCGACTGTTACTCCATGCCGCGTAACGATATAGCCGGGGACGCCGAGGTAGAACTCCGCCTCATCCCCTCGCAGGGCGAAGCCAAAGCCCGGATGCCATCGCCGCAGCAGCGAGGGGCGATTCGGATAATACTCGAAAAGAAAATCATCCACAGGATGTTTGAGCCCGTGTGAAGCGCGCTGCAGCCTGGGGGCAATCCAAGGATCGACCCGCTTTTCGTGAGCCTTGCGTAGGGCGATCCACTCGAATGGCGAGAGGGTTTTCACAAGTTTTGCGAGGAGTATGGGAGAATGCTTGGTGTTGCCTGATCCTACCTCGAAAAACCGTGAGGGTCTCTTTCTTTGGTGTGCCCCTCACGGTTTTTCGAGGTGGAGCAGTGGTCGTATTTTCTTCCTTCAAGAGCGGCTTCGGTAGCCTTGTCGGTCTCGAGGGAGTCGAGGTATTCCAGAAACAGGAGCTAAGATGTCTACTCCGTATAGTCGAGCTTACTGGTGCAACCGAATAAGACTCAGCGAAGGTGCGGCCGTGTGGCATGGGATTTTGTTTACCCAAAAAACCCTTCTGCTACTGGTTTTTATCTATTTGATTGATAGGCTAAATCTCGAATCGTTTGGCGTGGTCGTCAGGCTATGGCGAGACGCTTTGCCAAGAGCTGCTCAAGGTGCGTGCGCAGAGGTTCGTTCTCGAGCCGTTCCAGGAGGGAGTTGAAAAAGCCGTTCACGATGAGGCGGCGTCCGGCGTCGCGCTTGATGCCGCGGGCTTGCAAGTAGAATAGTTCCTCCTCGCTCACGGGGCCGTTGGTGGCTCCGTGGCTGCAGCGGACTTCGTCGTTCAGGATTTCTAGGCCGGGCATGGAGTTCGGGTCGGCGTCGTCGCTGAGGATCAGGTTTTTGACTTTTTGGTAGGCGTCTGTGCCTTTGGCGCCGGGCTCGACTTTGATGAGTCCTGCAAAAATGGTGCGGGACTTGTCGTCGAGAGCATTCAGGTAGAGGAGGTCGCTGGTAGCGTTGGGGGCGACATGGTCCTGCAGGGTACGCTGGTCGATCTCGCGAGTTCCTTCGACGGGATTGATGGAAAACATTTCGCTGCGCGACCCCTCGCCGAGCAGACGGCTGAGGCTTTCGCCGCGCACGAAACCGCCGCCGAAATTCGCGATGAGGGCGGTGCAGGTTGCGTTGCGGTCCACCGAAGTGGAATTCAGGTGGAAGGCGGTCGTCTCGAGGGACCAGTCTTGAACGGAGACATAGGTGAGTTTGGCTCCGGGTGCGAGATGGAGGTCGTTGACTCCGCAGGCGAAGGCAGGAAGTTTGTCGGCGGACTTGAAGTAGTC
>Ga0164293_10000552_pt1 | contig 29903 bp, 26 predicted proteins | sample GEODES118metaG_FD_111487 | JGI IMG/M metagenome (GOLD analysis project Ga0164293, IMG submission 111487) | Eutrophic lake water microbial communities from Lake Mendota, Wisconsin, USA - GEODES118 metaG | ecosystem: Environmental > Aquatic > Freshwater > Lake | place: USA: Lake Mendota...
GTTAAGAGCTGACTCAGGAAGGCATCCCAACCCAAATACTCTACCAGAATTTTCAGCAGGAAATAATTGAGGGTCAGATTAAAGAGGAAAGAAAGAAAATACCGGAACAGCTGGATCCGACCCCTGAGATTTGAACCCGTAAATACTACGTATCTGTTCAACAGGAAACCTACCAGAAAACTCACGATAAAAGATAGGAATAATGCCGCATTATGGGGCTTGAAAGCCAACAAGCCAAAATTGAATACTTCTTTGTTGAAAATGAAATGGTAACCAAGATAATAGATAAACAATCCCAATAAAGTATTGGCACTTCCGCAAGAGGCATACCGGAAAGTTTCAATAGTCATCCATCGCCTGAAGGGCGGATAAAAAAAGTCGATAAGGCTGGTGAGCGACTGCTTCATGATTTAAGGCGCAAAACTATTACTTTCCGGCAGTAAAAAGTGAATTTCGGGAAAGGGAAAAATGATTAGAATACGTACCTTACTGCCAGGCCTCCCCATGCCCCTACAAACCCGGCACCATCGCCAAATTCAAAAGCAGGCTGCCAGTCGAGCGACAAATTAATGGGCAGATCGCTGAATTTATAATCTAAACCGATCACACCATCTACACCAATAAGCGTGGATCCTCCATAATAATTGTTGTTGTAAAAACCGATATGGGCGCCGGGACCAACATACCATTTCAACCCTTCCACTTCGCCGATATCAAAATGAAATTCATAGAGGCCGGTTACACGGGTTCCTTTATCCCAGAAATAAAGCAAACCTTCCAGTGCTTTATCTTCAGATAAAAAATGTTTGAACGTAATGCCGGTGGGGTAAAATTTCAAACCCACAGCGTTGGAATAATCGTGGCCGGTTTCATTGCGCTGGGCCTTTACGGTAACTAAACTGCATACAAGGGCAATACAAAAAAGGGCTTTCATTTTCATGCTGGTAGAAGTTTCGCTAAAGATGCAGGTATTCCTGAAATAATGGTGCCAAAAAAAACTTAAATCATTTTAGGCACGATACAATTCTTCACGTTGCAACTTCACGCGTTCATCCTGTAAGTATTCATCAAAGGTCATGAGTTTATCAATCATGCCTTTAGGTGTAATTTCAATGATACGGTTGGCTACGGTTTGCATGAACTGATGATCATGAGTAGTAAATAATACAATGCCCGAGAAACTGATCATGCTATCATTGAACGAGATGATACTTTCCAGATCGAGGTGATTGGTGGGTTCATCAAGGATCAAAACATTCGGATTTTGAATCATCATCTTGCTTAGCATGCAACGCACTTTCTCTCCACCGCTAAGCACGGAAGTCTTTTTCATGATTTCATCGCCGCTGAACAGCATCTTTCCCAAAAATCCACGCAGGAAATCTTCATCCACATCTTTTACATAAGGCGGAACAAATTGACGCAACCAATCCATCAGATTGTAATTGCTTCCTTCAAAATACTCGCTGTTATCGTTAGGGAGATAGGCAGGTGTGATGGTGGTGCCCCATTCAAATTTTCCGCCATCCGCCTTGGCTTTACCATTGATGATTTCAAAAAAACTGGTGAGTGCCATCGGCTCCCGGCTGAGGAAAGCGATTTTCTGGTTTTTCTGGATATCAAAATTGAGTTTGGAGAAAAGCATTTTGCCATCAAAGGCTTTCGACAAATTCTCCACTTTCAGAATTTCATTACCTACTTCCCGCTCCTGTTTGAAAATGATGCCGGGATATTTTCGGTTAGATGGCTGGATATCTTCAATAACCAGTTTCTCCAATGCTTTTTTACGGCTGGTAGCCTGCTTGCTTTTAGAGGCATTGGCACTGAAACGGGCGATGAAGTCGAGCAAGTCTTTCCGCTTCTCCTCCATCTTTTTATTCTTATCGGTCATCTGACGGGCAGCCAACTGTGAACTTTCGTACCAGAACGTATAGTTGCCGGTGTACACTTTAATCTTACTGCGGTCAACATCCGCCACATGGGTACAAACGGCATCTAAAAAGTGACGGTCGTGGCTTACTACCAAAACGATATTCTGATAATCGGCCAGAAAATTTTCGAGCCATCCGATGGTTTCCACATCCAGGTTATTGGTAGGCTCATCCAATAATAAAATATCAGGATTGCCGAATAGCGCCTGAGCCAGCAATACCCTTACTTTCAGGTTAGCGCTGATGTCTTTCATCAATAAGGTATGAAGGGCATCTTCCACACCCAACTCGCTCAAAAAAGTAGCGGCATCACTTTCAGCGGTATATCCGCCCATCTCACCAAATTCATGCTCCAGTTCGCCGGCACGCATTCCATCGGCTTCGGTAAAATCTTCTTTGGCATAAATGGCATCACGTTCGTGCATTACGGCCCAGAGTTTTTTATGGCCCATCATCACCGTATTGAGAACCGTTTCTTCATCAAACGCAAATTGGTTCTGGTTCAGAACGGCCATGCGTTCTCCCGGTGTAATGTCGATACTGCCTTTATTGGGTTCAATTTCGCCACTGATAATTTTCAGGAAAGTAGACTTTCCCGCGCCATTGGCCCCGATAATTCCGTAGCAGTTCCCTTTGGTAAAATTGATGTTTACTTCATCGAACAACACCCGTTTTCCGTAAGCGAGTGTGATATTATTTGCACTGATCATAGTTGTTAAAAAGTGGGCAAAGGTATGGTTTCCTTACTAATTTTCGCGTTCAAAATGGCTTACTTGGTTTATTCTTACCTTAAATAATGTTGCTTGTTGTAGTGAGGGAAGCTTATGGCTGAAGTAACCTGTGTTTTAAGTAAATTTGCCGGCATTCTAAAGAACATTATGAATATTATCAGCATCTTACAAAAAAGCACGGTAACCTCTTTACAACAATTATACAAGCAGGAATTTTCCGAAAAAGACTTCCAAATCAACCAAACCAAACCCGAATTTGAAGGCGATTACAGTATTGTGCTTTTTTCACTCGTAAAACAACTCAAGCTTTCACCTGAAGCAATCGGACAAGATCTGGGCACATCGCTGGTAAAAAACCATCCGGAATTATTTGTAGGTTTTCAATTGATCAAAGGTTTTCTCAATATCACTATCTCGGATGCTTATTGGTTGGAATTGCTCACCAAACAGCACAACGATATCTGTTATGGCAAGCAGCCGATGAATGATAAGAAAGTGATGGTGGAATATTCTTCTCCCAATACCAATAAGCCCCTTCACCTTGGCCATCTGCGTAATAATTTCCTGGGCTGGAGTGTGGCGGAAATTTTAAAAGCCAATGGATATGAGGTTTTTAAATCCTGCATCGTAAACGACCGGGGCATCCATATCTGTAAAAGCATGATTGCCTGGCAACGTTATGCAGATGGCGCTTCACCGGAATCCACTAATACCAAGGGCGATCATTTCGTGGGAGATTATTATGTGAAATTCAATGATGCCTATAAAGCTGAAGTAGCAGGTCTGGTTGAAAAAGGAATGCCCGAAGCCGAAGCCGAAAAAAATGCGCCCATCATGCTCGACACCCAACGTATGCTGTTAGATTGGGAAGCCGGAAAGCCCGAGGTGATGGAACTCTGGAAAAAAATGAACGGCTGGGTGTATGAAGGTTTTGACAGCACCTACAAAAAAATTGGCTCTGATTTCGATAAAACCTATTACGAAAGTGATACTTATTTGTTGGGAAAAGATATTGTAAACGAGGGCCTTTCGAAAAAAATATTTTACAGTAAACCGGATGGCAGTGTATGGATCGATTTAACGGCTGAAGGTTTGGATGAAAAACTGTTGTTGCGTAAAGATGGCACTTCGGTTTACATGACGCAGGACATTGGCCTGGCCAAACAAAAATATGAGCAGTATAAAATAGACCAGAGCATTTATGTGATCGGTGATGAGCAAAACCATCATATGAAGGTGTTGAAATCTATCGCACAAAAATTAGGCCTCCCCTATGCTGACGATATTTATCATCTGAGTTATGGCATGGTAGAATTACCAACCGGAAAAATGAAGAGTCGCGAAGGCACGGTGGTTGATGCCGATGATCTGGTGGCAGAAATGATTGCAACCGCTAAAGAACATACCGAAGCGCTTGGAAAAGTGAAAGATCTGGACGAATCAGCTCTTACCCAACTCTATGAAACCATTGCTTTGGGCGCTATGAAATTTTATCTGCTGAGGGTTGATCCAAAGAAAAAAATGGTTTTCAATCCCGTTGAATCGATCGACTTCCATGGCTTTACCGGTCCGTTTGTACAATATACTTATGTGCGCATCAAAAGTATTTTACGCAAACAGCCAATGCCTGAAACGCAACCTTTGCAAGAAGCACTATTGCCGCTCGAAAAAGAACTGCTCGTGCAATTAGAGCAATTTCCTGCAATGATCATTCAAGCCGGTAAAGAGCTCAATCCTTCGGTATTGGCAAACTATGTTTTTCACCTGGCTAAAACATTCAATGGCTTTTTAGCGGAACATTCCATCGCCAATGCGGAAAATGCAGAAAAAAAACAACTGCGTTTATGGTTAGCCGTAATGACAGGGAATGTATTGCAGAGCGGATTGCAACTGATGGGCATTGGGGTTCCGGAGAGGATGTAGCGTTTAGATATAAGTTTATAGTTTATAGTTCAGTATTAGGGTTTGAAAAAAAGAATTTAAGTAGGAATTTTGGCCAATTTTAGTTTGAAATTAGCGTTAAATCTATGGTTGTTATGATCCTTAATCGCATAATAATTTATTAATGTGTATTTTTGACACATTGCAATTGCCTTACAACCAAAAGCTTTAAAAATGACGAGTAAAAAAGTAAAGAAAATAGGTGTGCTTACCAGTGGTGGTGATAGTCCGGGTATGAATGCAGCCATACGGGCTGTAGTGCGTACAGGCATTTATCATGGTCTTGAAGTATATGGCATCATGCGCGGCTACAGTGGGATGGTGGAAGATGATATCATTCGTATGGAAGGCCGAAGTGTAGCCAATATCATACAGCGCGGGGGCACGATTTTAAAAACCTCGCGTTCTGAAGAATTCATGGAGTATGAGGGCAGAAAAAAAGCTTATGAAAATTTAAGCAAGCGTGGCATAGATGGTTTGGTGATTATCGGTGGTGATGGCAGTTTCAGAGGGGCTCAGATTTTCAGCAATGAGTTTGACATTCCCTGTATCGGGTTACCGGGTACCATTGATAAAGATATTGCAGGCACCGATTTTACTATTGGTTTTGATACGGCTGTAAATACTGCTGTAGAAGCCATTGATAAGGTAAGAGATACTGCCGATTCGCATAACCGGCTGTTCATCATCGAAGTGATGGGCCGCGATGCGGGTTATATTGCTTTACACAGCGGAATAGCAACGGGAGCTGAAAATATCCTCATTCCCGAAAGGAAGACCAATGTAAACGATATCATCCTATCCCTGGAAGAGAAAGAAAAACGAAAAAAACTGGTGAACCTCATCATTGTTGCTGAAGGTGATGAATTCGGTGGCGCTAACGAACTCTCTGCTTACATCAAATCGAAACTCCCCAATTTGGAAGTACGGGTTTGTATACTAGGCCATATCCAAAGAGGTGGTTCTCCAACCTGTATGGACCGGCTCATTGCCAGCCGGATGGGTTACCATGCCGTGGAATGTCTTATCGAAGGCAGGTACAATCTTTTTGTTGGCATTTTGAACAATAAGATGCATTATACCCCACTCGATGAAGCCGTAAAAAAGAAACAACGGATCAATGATGAATGGATGAAAATTGTAAAAATTCTGGCTACCTAAAAGGCATTGGTTAGTATATGCCCATTAAAACAAAAAACATGAGTAAACATATAGATAAGTACCTGCATTTGGATATGGACAATGAAGCAGGAAAGATCCACTCGCTCAAAAAAACGAAAATCGTGGCTACAGTTGGGCCGGCTTGCAATACTTATGAAGCCTTACTGGCATTGGTTAAAGCTGGTGTTAATGTATTTCGTCTCAATTTCTCACATGGTACCCATGAAGATAAAAAACATGTGATCAGCCATATTAGAAAAATAACGAAACAAGAACCTTATAATATCGCCATACTCGGTGATTTGCAGGGACCGAAGCTTCGTGTAGGCGACCTTGAAAACGGAAATGTGGAACTTAAGGAAGGAAAGGATTTCATCTTTACGACAGAAAAAATAATCGGTAATGCCGAAAGGATTTATGTTTCCTACCCCAACCTCAGCAAGGATGTACAAGTAGGTGAACGTATTTTTTTAGATGACGGGAAGATGGAAGTGAAGGTGAAAGAAATATTATCTGGTCAGGAGGTACGCGTTAGCGTTACCTTAGGTGGGATGCTATTGCCAAAGAAAGGGGTGAACCTGCCGGATAGTGCACTTACGATGCCATCCCTCACGGAGAAAGATATTGCCGACCTTAATTTCATCATAGCCGAAAAACTCGATTGGGTGGCACTGTCTTTTGTAAGAAAAGCAGTTGATATTGTTGAATTGAAGAAAAGGATTTCCGACAAAAAAAGCAAGATCAAGGTGATTGCAAAAATAGAAATGCCCGAAGCCTTAAAGAACCTTCGCGATATCATCATAGAAAGCGATGGCGTGATGGTTGCCCGCGGCGATCTGGGTGTTGAAATTCCGATTGAACAGGTGCCGGTGATTCAGAAAGATATCATCCGTAAATGCATGCACCGCGCCAAGCCTGTGATTGTGGCCACCCAGATGATGGAAAGCATGATTGACCGTACCAAACCCAACCGTAGTGAAGTTAGTGATGTGGCTAATGCCGTATTGGAAGGTGCGGATGCGGTAATGCTGAGCGGTGAAACGGCTATGGGAAGCTTTCCCACACTGGTAGTGGAAACCATGAGCAAGATCATCATGGAAGTAGAAAAAACCGTTTATGATTACAACAGGGATGATATTTTGACGCCACAACCCCACTCCCCTTCCTTTTTAAGTGACGCGGTTTGCTACAGCGCCTGCAAACTGGCACATGATGTTCATGCAGCTGCGCTGATCGGCATGACTCAAAGTGGCTATACTGCGTTTATGCTTAGCAGTTATCGTCCCAAATCGCCACTCTATATTTTCAGTAAAGAAAAAAGTTTGATCAGTCAGTTGAGTCTTAGTTGGGGTGTTCGTGCTTTTTATTATGCTGAAGAAGAAAGTTTAGACGATATTATTTTTGATCAGATTGATATCCTGAAAGAAAGAGGCTTTATCAATAAAGCGGATGTGGTAGTGAATACAGGAAGTACGCCGGTAGAATTACACCTGCCAACCAATACGATAAAAATCACTATTGTAGATTAGCCACAATGCTTAAGCTGCCAGCCACTTCATTTCTCCAAGAAATGAAGTGTGTATAATTGATTGGTTTGATGAAGTGAAAACAAAAAAAGGTGAAATCGATTGGTGTTATGCAAACCGGTATTCCTTTATTATGAACTGGTTTTTATATACTTCAATAATTTTTCTCTAGCCCCCTGCTGAATCTTATGCTGATAAAAACGGTTCCAACCCAACAACCAGCCACTGAAACCCATCGCCTGCATACTCCATTTGTGTAAGCTAAATCCATCACTATGTTCAATAATCTTACCATCAGTGATGCGCATGAATGCTTTCACTTTGTTTACCACCTTTTTTCCTGTTTTTGAAAAAGTATAGCTGGCCACCCATTCACAGGTGATGTACTCGTGATCAAGCGCAACCGGGTTCTGATAACTGAGCTCGAAGTCTTTTGCCTGCCTGCATAGCATTTCCCACATCTTCTTCACCTGATCGCCTTTGATGAGCTGAAACACCGGGTCGAAGAAAACGATATCATCGCTGTAACAGTCGTTCATCGTACGAAAATCACGTCTGCTGAAGGCTTCATAAAATCGATTAACTATAGCGGTTTCATTATTCATATGCTGATCATTCAGATTTACTTACATTTAAGCACTAAAGTAAGTTTATTATGAAAAAACAAATGCTTTTTTTCGCGTTTACGATGATGGTAATACAAATACGGGCACAAGATGCAGACAGTTTATGGTTCGTAAACAACTATACAAAAAAAGAACAGTATATCAGCATGCGTGACGGCATCCGCCTTTTTACCAGCATTTATATGCCCAGGGATACCAAGGAACAACATCCCTTTTTGATGACAAGGACCCCCTATTCCTGCCGGCCGTATGGAGAAGGAAAATTTGCTGAGATCTGGAAATCTTACCGGATGGCATACGCAAAGGCTCAATATATTTTTGTATTTCAGGATGTACGTGGCAGGTATATGAGTGAAGGGGATTTTCAGGATGTAAGGCCTTTAAATAAAAACAAAAAAGGAAAAACTGAAATCGATGAAGCCAGCGACAGCTATGATGCCATCGACTGGCTGGTAAAAAACATCCCGAACAACAATGGGCGTGTAGGCGTAATAGGTACTTCTTACCCGGGCTTTTACGCTACGGAAGCCGCACTCAGCAATCATCCTGCGTTAAAAGCGGTAAGTCCGCAAGCTCCCGTTACCGATTGGTTCATAGGCGACGACTTTCACCACAACGGCGCATTTTTTGCAATGGATGGATTTGCATTTTACTCCCAATTTGGCAAACCACATCCCAAACCTACCATGGAGTACGGCGAAGGCTTTACCACTGCTATCAAAGACAACTATACCTTTTTTCTTGAGCAAGGTACGCCAAAAAACCTGGCTCGCCTCATTGGCGACAGTATTGCTTTCTGGCATGAAATGATGCAGCACCCTGATTATGATGCCTGGTGGCAGGCACGTAATGCAAGGAATGGTTTGTATAATGTAAAACCATCCATGCTTTGGGTTGGAGGTCTTTTTGATGCTGAAGATTGCTGGGGTGCGTGGAACAGTTATAAAGCATGCGAAATACAAAGTCCGGAAACAGATAGCCGTATTGTAATGGGCCCCTGGTATCATGGCCAGTGGAGCCGCGAAGGATCCTTTTTAGGAAATATCCGATTTGGCAGCAATACATCATTATGGTATCAGGAGAAAATCGAAATCCCTTTCTTTCAATACCATTTAAATGGAAAAGGAACGTTGAAGGATCTGGCAGAGGCCCATATCTTTTTTACCGGAAGCAACCAATGGAAATCAATGGCAACATGGCCAGCAAAAAACACTCAAGTTCAATTGATTTATCCTGGTGCACATCAAAGCCTGATTATGGACGACTTACAACCACAAAAAAGTAGTACTGAACTTTCTCAGCCTGTTAAAAAATATACATTCCTGAGCGACCCTGCACACCCCGTTCCTTATACTGAAGATATACACGAATGGCGAACTACAACTTATATGACCGATGATCAGCGATTTGCTTCACGCCGCCCAGACGTACTCACTTTTACTCTACCCGAACTAAAAGAAGATCTGAGTGTAGGCGGTACCGTTACTGCAAATCTACGGGTAAGCATATCAGGAACTGACGCAGATTTTGTGGTGAAAATAATCGATGAATTTCCGGCCGACTTTAGCTATCCAGATTCTTTTAAATCAAACGGCAAACCTTATCCTATGGGTGGCTATCAAATGCTGGTACGCGGAGAAATCATGAGAGGTAAATACCGCAATAGCTTTAGTAAACCTGAGCCTTTTGTACCGAACGAAGAAACCAATGTAAAATTCGACTTGCCGGATATTGCACATACTTTTCTAAAAGGGCATAAAATTGTTATTCAGGTGCAAGCCTCCTGGTTTCCATTAGCAGACCGAAATCCACAACAGTTTACCAATATTTATTTAGCCAACCCCGAAGATTATCAACCTGCAATCATTAATTTATTCTATGGAAATAAAAACCAAACCTCATTTTCTATCCCTGTAATAAAATAAATATGAAGAAGGTATTTCTTACCATTACTATGTTTTCTACCATTTGTGCCACTGCACAAAGCGATACTTTTCTACGCGAAAATTACAGAAAAATCGACACCATGATTCCTATGCGTGATGGCATTAAACTCTATACCATTGTTTACATCCCCAAAGATGCATCTGAAAAATACCCCTTCCTGATCCAGCGTACTCCATACTCCGTAGCACCTTACGACACCGGATATACCCGACGCTTAGGGCCAAACCCTAACCTGCTAAGGGAAAAATACATTTTTGTAAATCAGGATGTGAGAGGCAGGTATATGAGCGAAGGCAACAATCTGGAAGTAACTCCGCATCAGCCCGATAAGAAAAATAAAACGGAAGTTGATGAAAGCAGCGACACTTTTGATACGATTGAGTGGCTCTTGAAAAACATCCCCAACAACAATGGAAGAGCAGGTATTTACGGCATTTCATATCCGGGTTTTTATGCCACTGCTGCCTTAGCTGATGCACATCCGGCACTAAAAGCTGCCAGTCCGCAAGCACCCATTACCGATGAATTCATGGGCGACGATGTAAATCACAACGGTGCATTCTTTCTCATGGACAATTTCAATTTCATGAATTATTATGCCAAAGAACGTAATGGTTTGGTTAAAGATTATGGTGATGAAGTTTTTCCGGTAAAGATTTTAGATGCCTATGATTACTTTCTTAAGATGGGACCAATCTCAACTACACAAACCGAAAAATACTTTAACGGAAAAAGCAGGTATTGGAATGAATATCTGGAACACGATACTTATGATGATTACTGGAAGAGCCGGAATATCCGTAACCATCTCCATCAGATCCATGTACCTACGCTGGTTGTGGGAGGCTGGTTTGATGCAGAGGATCTTTATGGTGCTCTGAAGACCTATGAAACCTTAGAAAAAAATAATCCTGAGAATAAAAATTATCTCGTGATGGGTCCCTGGACGCATGGCGCATGGGCGGCTCAAAAATGGGAACAGTATGCAACTCACGATTTTGGAAGCAATACCAGCGCCTATTTTCAGGATTCCATTGAAACGGTTTTTTTCAATTACTATTTGAAAGACAAAGGCAGTTTGCAAATACCAAAAGCCCGCATTTTCGAAACCGGAACCAATCAATGGCGGTCTTATTCAAGCTGGCCACCGGTGCAGGTTAACACTACTTATTATTTACAACCCGATCAATTACTAACCACCCAAAAATCTTTGTCCGAAAATTCGTACGACGAATACCTCAGCGACCCGAACAAACCGGTTCCCTATACAAGCGGAATCTATGGTTGGAGAAACAACGATTATATGGCCGAAGACCAGCGATTTGCGGCCATGCGACCGGATGTATTGGTTTACCAAACAGTGCCTTTAACAACCGACCTTACCATTGCCGGTTCCATTACCGCAGATTTGCAGGTAAGCATTTCCGGTAGTGATGCAGATTTTGTAGTAAAAGTGATTGATGTGTTGCCTGATAATGAACCTAATTTCAAGAATGCCCCTAAAGGTTTCCAGATGCCCGGCTACCAAAGGCTGGTTCGTGCAGAAGTGATCCGTGGAAAATTCAGGCAAGATTTATCGAAACCAATCCCCTTCATCCCAAATAAACCTGAACAGGTAAGTATAGCCCTTAATGATATCCATCATACTTTTAAAAAAGGGCATCGCATCATGGTGCAAATACAAAGCAGCTGGTTTCCTTTGGTTGACCGTAATCCACAAAAATTTATGCCGATCGCTAAGGCAAAAGCATCCGATTTTGAAAAAGCCATGATCCGGATATACCATAACAGCAAACTTTCGAGTAAACTGGTATTTCCGGTTTTGAAGAAATAACAACCAACCAACCCTGCTTCTAAGCCACCCGGCAATGGTAAATAATCAATCGGCAGTTGAAAAGATTTCACAAAGTTTCTAATTGTTGGCATCATTTAATGCTATTTTGTATAATATAATTATCCTATACGTATTTACTAACTTGCAGAACTTTTGAACCGCATCTTAGGGTAAAACCTTCGAATTTATAGCTACAGGATAAAAAACAGGCAGGAATATCGTTGCTCATAAGCGCTTCCTGTTTGTTTTTCAACCAATCCGTTGTGTATTTTTCCTGATAATTAGTGTTGAAAAAGAAGTTGTCAGGAGTGGAAAAACTCATAAATTAATGTTAACTTCACATGCAAAATTTTGGCTTCTGATTTCTTATTAAGGATTTCCTGAACTTTTACCGCAAGGATTTCAGGTCACTTCTTTCTAAGATAAAGAACCCTGATGAAATGAATATCCCCTTACTAATGAGCATCGTAAGTAAAAACTTATCAACACCAATGAAGTATTTTTTCCTTAAAAAAAACACTGGTATTTCACCTGCAAATAAATGGTTGGCACCCTGGCTGTACGTTTTGATAGTGTTCAGCATGATCAGTTTAGAGGCAAAAGCCCAACCTGCCAACGACAACCCCTGTAATGCTACTTTACTTAATGTAGCTCCTACATGCAGTTATCAGGTTTACACTACCACTGCCGCTACTTCTTCTCCCGGAGTACCGGCTCCCGGTTGTGCCAATTATACTGGTGGTGATGTTTGGTTCAAGATTGTGGTTCCCTGTAGCGGAAGTGTTGTTATTGATACTGATGACGGAGTGATAACAGATGGCGGTATGGCTATCTACAGGGGAACTTGCAGCAGTTTAATTTTCATTGAATGTGATGATGATGATAGCCAGAATGGAGCTATGCCAAGAATCAGCAGAACGGGATTAACGCCTGGAGATACCATTTGGATCCGGGTTTGGGAATATGGAAATAACAACCCCGGAACTTTTGGCATTTGTGTAACCGAATTGCCTCCTCCGGGTCCGGGAGGAAGTTGCTCAACTGCAGCCCCATTCTGTACCAGCAATGTTTATACTTTCCCTAATACCACCAATGTACCATCTTTGGGTGGAGGTGGTATTTATGGATGTCTCTTTTCTACACCCAATCCTGTATTTTATTACATGCAAATTCAAAACCCGGGAAATTTAAATATCAATATCGTACAAACGAGTGTCACTGGTACTTCATTGGATGTTGATTTTGCATGTTGGGGGCCATTTACCAATCTTGCTGCCAGTTGTGGTGGGCTAACAGCAGCTAATAATATCAGTTGCAGTTACTCCACTTCAAATGATGAAACGGCTGTTATAAACGGTGCGTTAACAGGGCAGTTTTACGTGCTACTGTTAACCAATTACTCAAACCAACCGGGTAGCATCACCTTCCAGGTGTCGGGCGGTAATGCCAGTACCAATTGCGCTGTAATATGTAATATCACAGCAGCGAACACAGGGCCGGTTTGTCCGGGTCAAAGTTTCAACCTTACCAGCAGCCTTCCCGGTGCAAGTTATATCTGGACGGGTCCGAATTGTTTTTCTTCTAATCAACAAAACCCGACTGGTGTAATAGCACCATCTTTTCCGGGTTCATACACGTATACGGTAACGGCTACTACCCCATCCGGCAATTCATGTACGGCAAGTACTACAGTTGTGGTTGGTGGACTTGCAGGAGGAACTGCAACACCACAACCAACTACGTGCCCCGGTGTGATAGACGGAACCATTACCGTGACTCCAAATTTACCTGACACTTATATTTACACCCTCAACCCGGGCAATATTGTTCAAAATAACAACCCGGTATTCACAGGTTTAGCCCCCAATACTTATACGGTTACTTTTGCAAATCCTATTGGTTGTACAGGTACTGTGGGCAATATCATTGTTGCCAACGGAGCTAGTCCAACAGCTTCAGTAGTACCGGTAAATACCACTTGCCCGGGCCTAACAGATGGCACGATAACAATTACCCCACCTGCAACAGGTGCACCATTTGTTTACACCCTTACCCCGGGAAATATTGTACAGAACAACAATCCCGTATTTCAGAATCTGGCTCCTAATAACTACTCCATAGCCTTTACAACTGCTATCGGATGTTCTGGCACGATTCCTAATATCAACATCGTTAATGGCGCACCTGTAGCTGCACAGGCAATTACAGCACCCACATCTTGCCCAACCGTTAATGATGGAACGATAACCATAACACCGCCTGCCACGGGCAGTCCTTTTATCTTCACGCTAAACCCCGGGAATATTGTTCAAAATAACAACCCTGTTTTCTCCGGACTGGCCTCAGGTACCTATACCATCAGTTTCACTACAGCTTTAGGTTGCAGTGGTGTGGTAAGCCCTAACCCAGTAGTAGCTCAGGGTGGGCCCTTGGTTCCTATTGCCCCAACCGTTACCAATCCACCTTGCGCCAATATCAACGACGGCATCATCATCATCAATCCACCGGTGCCCGGAAATTATACTTATGTATTGAATCCGGGTTTACCAACTGCCATTACACAAGTTAATAATCCCAATTTCACAGGGCTTGCCCCCGGAACGTATACCTATTCATTTACGAACACATTAGGCTGTATAGGAACAGGCAATGTGACGCTTACCACCAATACGCCACTAACCACCACCGTTACCCTTACAAAACCTTTATGTAACGGAAATGCCAATGGAAATATTCGTCTAAATCCATCAGGAGGCGTAACGCCTTATGAGTATACGATCGACAACGGGGTTAACTGGCAGCCGGCTAATACCTTCCCTAACCTGCCTGCAGGTACATACAGTTTTACCATTCGCGATAATGCCGGTTGCACCAAAGACACCACAGTAACTTTAACAGAGCCTACCGTTTTAGATGCCTCAGCTACCAGCCAGCCCGGCACCTGTAATGGTAATGATGGTCGCATAACGGTTAGCGGATCTGGAGGTACAGCTCCCTATCGGTATTCCATAGACGATGGGGTTACTTACCAGAATTCCCCGGTATTCATTGTTTCAGGAGGATTTTATCCGAATATCAAAGTTATAGATAACAAAGGTTGTATTGCTGATACGGTAATGAATGTGGTGCTTATCGATAATATGGTGATCACTCCAATGCCTGATTCCAGTGTTTGTGTCGGGCAGTCAATTGTTCTCAAACCTAATGTGAGTACTCAGGCTAATATCTTCAAGTGGAGAACAATACCTGATTCTGCTTTGGTAAGTACACTAGACAATAGCAATATCAAAAACCCTACTGCTACCACAACCGACACTACCACCTATATTGTGAATGCAAGATGGGGCGTATGTTTCAGAGAGGATACCATAAATGTGAATATCCTTCATAAACCAGTAGCCAATGCAGGAAACAATATGGCTGTTTGTAACTACAAACGCGATACTTTATTGGTTGGAACTGCCACTAACGTTTCCGGACCGGTAAACTACCAATGGTCGCCAGCCGGTACACTTCAAACACCTGATCAGGCAACTACAATAGCCATACCGGATTCTACTCAACTTTATACGCTTACGGTTACTGATGATTATGGATGTGGTTTCCTGGTGACAGACGAAGTTATTGTAACTGTTCAGCCACCGGTTCCGGCCTATGCAGGAAAAGATACGATTGCCGTTTTGGGTGTTCCCCACCAACTGATGTCGAGCGGTGGTGTGAGTTATGAGTGGTCGCCTGCATTCCCCTTAAATCTTTCTACTTTACAAAATCCACTTGCTACGCTTACCAAAGACCAGTTTTTTGTGGTTACCGTTACCGATTCGGAAGGCTGCCTGGGTAATGACAGTGTATTCATTAAAGTATATAACGGTCCAACTTATTATGTACCAAGTTCGTTCACACCTAACGGTGATGGACTTAATGATATTTTCCGGGCAATTCCGGTTGGTATTTCGTACACCGAATATTTCAGGGTGTATAATCGCTATGGCCAGATGGTTTTCCAAACCAACAGATGGTTACAGGGATGGAATGGCTCCTATTTAGGAAAAAGCCAGGATCCGGGTACCTATATATGGATGGTGAAAGGTTTAGATAAAAATGGCAGAGTAGTGGAACAAAGAGGAACGGTACTGATCATTAAGTAATTTTCTCACCATAATTGAACTTGAAAGCCCGTAAGCTATAAACTTGCGGGTTTTGTTTTATCTGCCGTATTCATCACCCTTTGTTGTGTTGAAGTAAAAGCAAATCTACCAATACGGCTGAAGTGACAGCTTCTAACACAACCGGAACCCTTAAAGCGATGCAAAGGTCGTGGCGTCCTTTAACCTTAAAGGATTCTACATTACCCGTTTCCATATTGTAACTTTCCTGTGTCTGCGGTGTGGATGAAGTAGGCTTTACGGCAACACGGAATACAAGAGAGTTGCCATTGGTCAATCCGCCTACAATGCCACCTGAATGGTTAGACGAAGTTTGTCCGGTTTCATCCATCAATGCATCATTATGAAGCGAGCCTTTCATTGCTGCAGCAGCAAATCCGGTTCCGAATTCAATGCCTCTTATAGCTGGAATCGAAAATACGGCATGACTGATGAGTGATTCTGCAGAATCGAAAAATGGTTCTCCCAATCCTATGGGCACATGATGCGCAGTACATTCAATGATTCCACCAACACTATCCTGAGCTTTAACCGCTTCAGCGATTCCTTTTTCGGGATTTGATTCTCCACCAATCGTTTTGATAACCGCTTCGCATGAAATAGGGGTACTACCTTCATGAGCAAGGGCATGTAACATTTTCTTTGCCACCACTCCTGCCGCAACCAGGCAAACCGTTAGTCTACCGCTGAAATGTCCGCCACCCCGGTAATCTTCAAAACCCATGAATTTTTTGCCGGCAACAAAATCAGCATGGCCAGGCCTTGGTATGGCACGCTGTGAATCGTAATCTTCACTTCGTACGGATGTATTGCGGAATTGAATCATCAATGGCGCACCAGTAGTAGTGCCTTTAAAAACGCCTGATAATATTTCGGGCTGATCGGCTTCCATTCTGGAAGTAGTGCCTTCTCTTGTACCACCTCTTCTTCTGTCTAAATCAAGCATGAAATCTGCTTCCGAAATGGCGATGCCCGGAATGCAACCATCCAGTACCACACCAACAACAGTACCATGAGATTCACCAAATATGCTAACTCTGAATATCCTTCCAAAACTATTCATACAAAAAGATTAAGCTGATAAATTTTTTTAATGCCTATTCAGCGTATAAAGATAATGAAGCGCCTAATGATGAAAGGGTAGAAAAAAAATCGGGGAAAGATTTGTTTACCGCTTCTGCGCCGGAAATCTCCACTGTTCCCAATCCATTCAAGGCAGCAACTGCAACAGCCATGGCTACACGGTGATCTCCATGCGAACTTACGCTTCCTTCCATAACCTTTACAGGCCCTGAAATAAACATGCTATCTTCTTCTATCCTGATAGTAACACCCAATTGCTGAAAAACTTGCTGCAGACTGACGGCACGATTAGATTCTTTATCTACCAACCGCGAAACAGCTTTTATAGTTGATATACCTTCGCAACTCAACGCAAGTGCCACTAAGGGTGGAAAAAGATCCGGGCAATCATGAGCATCGAATTCAAAAGCTTTCAGTTTGCTATTGCAAAAAACGTTAACCGTATTTTGGGTTTGGATCACTTCTGCACCGGCATCTTTTAATACATTGATGATCGCACGATCTGCCTGCAGGCTGTCATCCAATAAACCATTAACAGTTACCTCTCCAGTAATTGCAGCAGCCACGAGCAAGAAAGCTGCTCCACTCCAATCGCCATCGATGGTTACCTCCATATTCCTTTTCGGAGATGGTATAGGTTCGATAATAAATTGATTGAAATCTTTTGTAGTAACCATATAACCGAATCTTTTCATCCACGATAAACTGAGCGCAATGTAAGGTTTGCTCTGTAAATTATTTACCGTAAGGGTTATTGGCTGTTGAGTTACACGAGCTATGGCAAATAATAAACCGGTGAGGAACTGTGAACTTTGTGAAGCATCAAACACCAAGGATGCCGGAACCAATGGCCCTTTAATGCCAATTGGAAGGAAGCCTCCGGCAGACTTCACCTCAACACCCAGCTTTGGGAAAACCTCATCGATAAAGTGCTGTGGCCTTTTGCACAAACTGCCCCTACCCTTTAGTGTTATGCTTTCATTGCATAATGCGGCTAAAGCTGCAAACATCCTAAGCGACAAACCGCTTTCCCCGCAATCCAAATCTCCTTTCGGCCCTGGGAAACCATTGCTGGTAATGATTAAAGAGCCATTGTCTGCATCAACAGTTGCGCCGAATTGACTTATTATCCCGATGGCAACCTTATCGTCGTCGCTGTTTCCGGGAGAATGGATACGGGTTATTCCCTCATTAAGCAACGCCAGTGCACAAACCCTTTGCATGACGCTTTTACTGGGCGGGGCCATGCAGGAGCCATTTAAAACTGAAGGACTTATCCTTGCTATCATTGAAAATATTTTTTAAGGAATTCAGTTAACTCTTTCAATGAAATATTTCTTATCGTGGGGTTTCCTGGTGCTTTCAACAATACAAAATCGATGCCTTTTGAAGTCATTTTCTTATCCGCAGCCATAAGCTCAATCAGGCTATTGTGATCTGCAGCAAAATGAACAGGAAGTGCATAAGAAAACAGTAGTTTTTTCAGCCTGTCCGGGAATTGACTATCGAGCCCTTCCAGTGCAACTGAAAGTTTAGCAGCAGCCATCATTCCAATACTGATGGCTTTGCCATGCGGAAGGCTATACCTGTTTTCAATGGAATGCCCGATGGTATGTCCGAAATTCAACCATTTACGGATACCTCTTTCTTTTTCATCTGCAACAGTAACTTCTAATTTAAATCGGGCATTTCGTTCTATCAATGCAGCTAAATGATCCGGATGCGATTTCCAATAAGCAATCTCATGCTCCTCTAAAAGTTGAAACATGGCTTCATCACCGATACAGGCATGCTTGATGATTTCAGCAAAACCGTTTACCCATTCGTCATGAGGAAGGCTTTTTAAATAATCAATGTTAAATAAGATAAACGATGGCTGATTAATTGTGCCTGCCATATTTTTATACAAACCGTGGTTGACGCCATTCTTGCCACCGATAGCAGCATCCACCATCGCCAGTAATGAAGTTGGAATCAAACCCAACCGCATACCTCTTTTGTAAATACTGGCCACATAACCGGCAAGGTCGGTAACCACACCACCTCCAAAACCTACGAGTAAATCATCGCGGTTGGCTCCAATTTTAAGCAGCTCACTAATTACTTGATCTGCGGTAGGCTGTTGCTTCGTTTCTTCCCCGGGGGAAATGGTTATGATGGGATAAGCCTGAAGATCTTCCTTGTATATACGATATAGATTTTCATCTGTAAGAAAAATGACTTTTGAATTTCCTGCCCGTTCAATTAATGGCGCTAAGCTGTTTTGGAAATAACATTCAACTGATGAAAATTGATATTGAAACGGTATTGCTTTTTCCATAAATTATTTTATCAACCGTTCATTACAGCGTATTGATGTTGGATGCTTTCCATATGAACCGCATTCAGATAGCGTATGATGAATTCCCTGCTTATGCCAAGTTCATCAGCTTTTGCCATTGCGCGCTCGAGGATGCCGTTCCACCTTTCAGCTTGCAAAATAGTCATGTTATGTTCTTTTTTGTAATGCCCGATCTGGTCGGCAAGTTTCATTCGCTGGCTCAATAAGGAGAATAAATCGTCATCTATCAAATCGATTTGAGTTCTCAATTGCGTCAGCAAGGTTCTGGGTGCTGATTCGCTATGTACAGAACGCCACACCAGCTTATCCATCATTTCACTGAATTTTTCAGGAGTTACCTGCTGTGCAGCGTCGCTCCATGCCTGATCGGGGTTGCGATGGCTTTCGAGCATAATCCCATCAAAATCCAAGTCGATACTTTTCTGGGCAACATCAAGAAGCAGGCTACGGTTACCGCAGATATGAGAGGGATCGCAAATCATCAGCATTCCGGGAAATCTTCTTTTCATTTCAATGGGCAGTTGCCACATCGGGGCATTTCTGTAAAGAGTGTTTCCGTAAGAAGAAAATCCACGGTGTATCATGCCCACCTTTTCGATTCCGGCTTTTTGAATTCTTTCTATAGCACCACACCAAAGTTCCAAATCGGGATTTATAGGATTTTTAATAAGTACGGGAATCTGTATTCCAGATAAAGCATCCGCCAGTTCCTGGATACTGAATGGATTGGCTGTTGTTCGGGCACCGATCCAGAATAAATCAATTTCAAAACGCAAAGCTTCTTCAACATGCTTTGAGGTGGCAACTTCAACGGTAACGGGTAACCCCGTTTTTTTTCCCGCAGCTTTCAACCAGCCCAGTCCCTGAGTGCCAACCCCTTCAAACATTCCTGGCTTGGTTCGGGGTTTCCAAATACCAGCCCTAAGGATATCAACTTTTCCGGTTGCGGCCAGGCTTATCGCCGTTTCAGTTACCTGCTCTTCTGTTTCAGCACTGCATGGCCCTGAAATGATCAGTGGCCTTTTTTTCCATACCTCGTCAATTGAACTCACCATGATAAAGGTTTGATTCCCTGCAAAATTAGTCCTATTTCACCCATTCCCGCCTGTTCATCAATTAGTAAACTATTTCACAAGGGTATTGATGAAAGGAACCTTTAATATCATAAAAATAGCCACTCCGGAGAACCGGAATGGCTAATACGATTGATTGCCTGATAAAATTTTACGTAAAAGACCGGCAAATGTCTTTCACCACAATATTAATGAGCAGCTTTAACTGAATCAGTAATGGTAGTGGTAGTTGTTTTAACGGAATCTACAACTGTTTTCATTGTTGTATCAGCAACAACTGGAACTGTGGTAGTTGTGGTGGTGGTTTCTTCAACTTTCTTTTCGCCTTCGTTACAAGCGGTAAAAGAGGCAGCGATTAAAGCAATTGCTAAAAACTTTTTCATTGTTGTTTTTTGTTTGATTTAAAATTATAATTTGAAGATTAATACATGAATTGAATAAAGGTAACCCGGATTGAAAAATATTTTTTTCCCTGAAAGGGTTACTTATATCTTATTAAAGTATTAATGCATGCACAAGTGAACAGATCAGCATCCGACATTGCTTTATTGGAAGGGCTTGCCCGAAACGAAAAAGATGCCATTGAAAAGATTTACCGTGATCATTATCATATGATTTTACATATGATCATGATCAATAATGGAAATCCTGATGATGCAGCCGATGTTTTTCAGGAAGGCATGATTGTGTTGTTTGAAAAGTCGAAAAGCAAGGATTTTGAGCTCAATTGCCAGTTGAAAACTTATCTCTACTCGGTTTGCAGGAGGTTATGGCTCAAGAAACTTAATCAACAGCAACGATTCGGCCGGCAAACCGATGATTTAGAACAAATTGCGCCAGTTGAAGAGGATATTGAAGTTCATGAAAAAAGGCAACAGGAATTCAACATCATGGAAAATGCCTTGCAAAAAATAGGTGAGCCTTGTAAGAGTCTGCTGGAAGCCTATTATCTGCAAAAGAAACACATGCAGCAAATTGCCGAGGAATTCAGCTATACCAATGCCGACAATGCAAAAACGCAGAAATACAAATGCCTTGTGCGGTTAAAAAAATTGTTTTTTGCCCAATATAAAAATACACCCTGATGGAAGATACTTTATTGATTGATGCAGCTGAAAGGTACATTAAAGGCGAAATGAGCCCGGAAGAAATGACCTATTTTGAAGAAATCAGGAAAAACAATGCTGAACTAGATCAATCTGTTGTGGAACATATTTTTTTCCTGAACGAGCTTGAAAAATTCAGTGAAGGCAAGAAATTCAGGCATCAATTGCATGAAACAGCCGCTAAGCTTTCAGATGAAGGCCTGATCAGCAAATCGAAAATAGAAGGCAAAGCAAAACTGGTTTACTTCTGGAACCGCTATAAAAGAACGGTTGCTGTTGCCGCCTCCATTGCAGGCCTGGTTTCTATCCTGAGTGCCTCCATCATCTCTTCCTTAAGTAGCAATAAAGAAAGCAATATCCAGCCATTGGTTAAGCAAATCAATGAACAGGATGCCAAATACCGTAAACTCGAAAAACAAATCGGACAGATCAAAAGTGCCACTATCGAAACTGATGCCGCTGCTGCAAAACAAAGAGTGGAAAGTAAATTCCAGGCAACGGGCTTTTTAATTGATGTTACTAACAATTATATCGTAACCAATGCTCACGTGCTCAAGGAAGCCCGCAACAAACTCATCATTGAAAACAACAAAGGCGAGCAGTTTCTAACTCAATCGGTTTATGTGAACACAGAAAACGATCTGGCAATCCTGAAAGTAATCGATGCCGATTTTAAAAAATTACCCCCGCTTCCCTTTAGTATAAAAAAATCGAATGCCGACCTTGGCGAACAGGTGTTCATGCTAGGATTTCCTAAAGAGGAAATCGTTTATGGCGAAGGATATATCAGTGCTCAAAACGGTTATAAGATGGACACCATTTACTGCCAGCTCAACACATCAGCCAATGAAGGCAATAGCGGCTCTCCTGTGATCAATAAACAGGGTGAACTGGTAGGCGTCATTTCCAGTAAAGAGTCGAATGCACAGGGTGTGGTATTCGCTATCAAAACATCGCATATTTTCCGCGCCATTGAAGAAGTGAAAAAACAACCGGGAAACAATCTTATCAAGGTGAATTCAAAACCTACATTAAAGGGTAATGACAGGGTATCTCAAATCAAGAAACTTCAGGATTATGTGTTTATGATCAAGGGGAATTGATCTTATCAAATGATGGTGCAGTTTCTTCATCAACCTGTTTCCCAATTTTGAATTAACTACTCCAAAGCGATGATGGATATATCCTATCAGTAATAAGTTGATCGATATTCGCTTTCACTCCGGGCGCGTCCTCTTTATAGGTTACCCCAAACCATTGAGAAGTAGTTGGGATAACTTTGATCTGATTTCCCTCGGCATTTATAAAATCATCAGCAATAATGGGAATGAAAAATTCTGATTTGAGATTCTCTTTGTTTGCCGGTATGAAGGCTTCAAAAAGCAGTTGAGTGCGGCTGAATATATCCGGATGAAAACACCAGAAGTTCATAGAAACATTTGAATTTCCGGATACTTCATGCAAACCTTTCTCATCTTCATAAACCACTTTCTCTCCATCACGATAAATCTTGGTGCGTTCGTTGATAGAAACCAGATTATGCCAACTATCCACTTCACAAACTCCCCTGCTCACAGTGCCATGCTCGCTTAATGTTTTATCGAGTTGGTAACCGATGATAGCGTAAGTATTTTTATTGCAACCATCGTTTAAAAAATCTGCAGCTTTATTAAAAGCATCTGTACCATAATAATCATCGGCATTGATTACGGCAAAAGGTTCTTTCACTTGTTCGGCAGCGCATAACACCGCATGCCCGGTACCCCACGGCTTTGTTCGCTCAGCCGGAATATCATCAGCGTTTACATAACGGTCCATTTCCTGATATACATAATCCACTTCAATCTTGCCTTCCAGTTTCGGACCAAAAACAGATTTGAAATTTTCAGCAAAATCTTTTCGGATGATAAAAACCACTTTGCCAAAACCGGCTTTCATGGCATCGTAAATGGAATAATCCATGATGGTTTCACCTGCAGGGCCAAAGCCTTCTGTTTGTTTCATGCTTCCATACCTGCTGGCCATCCCGGCGGCAAGTATTAATAAGGTGGGTTTCGACATGTTGCGAATAGAATATGTTTATTTTTATCGTTTCGTATGCCTGACAAAAATAATATAAAGCTTCAGTAAAATGCAAATTGCTTTTCCGGTACAACAGTTTAGATGTGATGAGCTTTACGACCCCTTATTCAGTAAGCACCAAATCAGGTTTTTCATGGCCCGTTTAGATCTGATTCATCCGGTTGTTTCAGGAAATAAACTTTTTAAGCTTACTTATTTCCTTGAGGAAGCCCAACAGAAAAGACTACCGGTGCTGAGTTTTGGAGGTGCATATTCTAATCACCTTGTTGCATTGGCATGGTATTGCCATGCGTTGAAAATTCCATGTACAGGTGTAGTTCGCGGGGAAGCAGCTTCAACTTTGTCGCATACTTTGAAAGCCTGTATACACTATGGGATGAAACTGATATTTGTATCCCGGGAAAGTTATGCTGCAAAAGGTTCACAAGATTGGGTGCAAAGTAATATTCCGGAAGCATCAAATGGCATAATAATTCCCGAAGGTGGATACGATACTTTAGGTGCTCGAGGTGCCGCTTTGATTATGGATGGATTGAAAAGTAGAGAAGCAAGCCATATATGTACTGCCATTGGTACTGCTACAACAATTGCCGGACTAACTGCTGCTGCAGAAGATGGCCAACGCATCATAGGCGTTCCTGCTTTGAAAAATTGGAACGACATCGATGACAGCATTCAACATCTTTTACCCGATCAAAAATATACCCAACCTATCATCTGGGAACATCAACTTGCGCCAGGATATGCGAAATGGAATGAACCATTGATCAGCTTCATGAACAATTGGTATAACAAATATCAAATCCCTATTGATTTTGTGTATACAGCCAAGATGTTGCATACGGTTTTAGAAAAGATTGCTGATGGTTTCTTTGAAGCAGGTAGTTGCGTTACATGCCTGCACACCGGGGGGTTGCAAGGCAATGGTTCTCTTCCTGCAGGCAAATTGGTTTTTTAATTTAGTGTTAACTATTATCTTTGTATGAATTTTTAATTGCTTCGATTGTTCATGAGGTAAAATACTATGGCAAAGCTTAGGATCCTTCTTTTCATCATATTTTTCATCAATGGGTTAAAGGCAATCAGCCAGGAATCGTTACCAAATATCACTGTAAAAAATCTCAATGGGAAAATTATCGTAAGCTGGTTGAATGATTTTGAAAAGCCCGTAACCAATATCATTGTACAGCGTTCGTACGACAGTTTAAAAAACTTCACCAGCATTGGAACGATTCTAAATCCTGCAAATAAAGAGAACGGTTATCCTGATAACAATCCACCTTATCTTAAAATGTATTACCGGCTTTCCATCAGCTTTGAAGGTGGTACTTATGTGGTTGGCCCCTCGGTAAGGCCGGTGAAGGAAATTCCGGAACCCGGTTTATCAACTAACGATTCTTCTTATCAACCTATCCCTGATGACAAGACGAATTTCTCCTGGCAACAAGAAAAAATATTTGATTCGATAACAGTAAAAAAGCCCAATGAGATTAGCTATCCCAGCAGCCGCATCTTCAGCGGAAGGCAACATCAAGTGATTATCCATTTACCTGATGCGGACTTTAAAAAATACCGGGTTCGTTTTTTTGATGAGAATGATCAGTTTTTATTTGAACTCAATAAACTTACTGATGAATACCTGATTCTTGAAAAAGTTAATTTCGTGCATTCCGGATGGTTTCATTTTGAAATTTATGAAAATGAAAAAATGATCGAGAAGAATAAATTCTTTGTAGCAAAAGATGCTAAGAAGAACAACCGCTGATCAGATCAGTTGTATAGAAAAAACCGCCGCAAAACTTTCTTTAAGTTTAGTTTTCACTTCGTCCATTTCTACTTTACTGCCCAGCTCTACCTCAAGCGAAGTAACTTTTTTGTTTGCAATTCCACAGGGAATGATATGCGAAAAATAATCAAGGTCGGTATTGATATTGAAAGCAAAGCCATGCATGGTTATCCAACGGCTGCATCGAACACCAATAGCACATATCTTGCGTTCAGCCCCTGGCTTATCGGCATCAATCCATACCCCGGTTTCACCTGCACTTCTTCCGGCCTTGATGCCATAGTGTTGAAGGGTTTGTATCACCGCTTCTTCCACATTTCGCAAATACCTGCCGATATCGGTATGAAATTTTTCAAGATCAAATATCGGATAGCCCACTAATTGGTTCGGACCATGAAAGGTGATATCACCTCCCCTGTTGCTTCTGTAAAATGAGATGCCCAATCTTTCCATTTCTGCCTCAGAGATGAGGATATTGCTGATGTGGCCGCTTTTGCCAAGGGTATAAACTGGTGGATGCTCACAAAAAAGCAAATGATGCACTGTAGAAGTATGAAATGGATCCGGAGGAGGTATTTGGGCGCGAGCAGTAGTCTTAATAGTTACATTTTTTTTCAGCAGACTTTCCTGATAATCCCACGCTTCCTGATAAGGTATTATTCCCAGATCTTCAAAAAGTACAGGCTGCTTATCCAATGCTTTGATTTAATTTGCAAAATTAATGGAATTCAACAAGGTGAGGCACTTTAAAACAGAAAGCATGCATAATGAACCAGATGAAGAATTAAGTGAAACCGAAGAATGGGTGGAAAGGCTCTCGTTGGTGATTGATAAGGGTCAAGAACCACTGCGGATAGATAAATTCCTGATGGCCAGAATTGAAGGGGCCACCCGTAATAAGATTCAACAAGCCATCGAAAACGAAATGGTTTTGGTGAATGAAAAAACGGTTAAGAGCAATTACAAGATCAAAGGTGGCGATAAGCTGATCATATACGAAACCCATGCTCCTGAAACGTCAACAATCATTCCTCAGGATATTCCGTTGACTATCGTTTATGAGGATGCCGACCTCATGATCATCAACAAACCGGTGGGTATGGTTGCTCATCCCGGAAGCGGGAATCCCGATAAAACGCTGATCAATGCAGCAGCCTTCCATCTCAAAAAATCTGATCCCGAACTTGATGAAAACGGTTTGCCACGTTATGGTTTAGTTCATCGTATCGACAAAAACACCAGCGGCTTGGTAGTGATGGCCAAAACGCAAAAGGCCATGAGCGATTTAGCCAAACAATTTTTCAATCATACCGTTCACCGCCGTTATGTTGCCCTGGTATGGGGCGATTTTACAGAAGATTCCGGAACCGTGATTGCGCATGTGGGGCGTCATCAACGCTTTAGGAAATTGTTCACCGCCTACCCCGATGGTGAACATGGTAAAGATGCCATCACGCATTACCGCGTACTGGAAAGATTCAATTATGTTACGCTGGTGGAATGCCGCTTAGAAACAGGCCGTACCCATCAAATCAGGGTGCATATGCAATATATCGGGCACCCGCTCTTTAACGACGATTTTTATGGCGGCGACCGTATCGTCAAAGGCACTGTTTATCAGAAGTACAAGCAGTTTGTAGACAATTGCTTTGCCACCTGTCCCCGTCAGGCACTACATGCGAAGGAACTTGGTTTTATCCATCCCAAAACCCGTGATCCAATGCTTTTCAGCAGTGAACTGCCAGAAGACATGGCATTGGTAGTTGAAAAATGGCGCAAATACAGTCAAAATAAACACTATGACGAACCTTGATGCAATGGTAAATCCGCAACCTGATCCACAATTGTTACTGGGCCTTATAAGGATGCAGATGCCTTACGGTAAATACAAAGGCCGCTTATTGTATCAACTGCCGGTAAGTTATCTGGAATGGTTCAGCCGCAAGGGTTTCCCTGAAGGTAATTTAGGAAAGCTGCTGGAAACACTTTATGAAATCAAACTGAACGGACTCGAATCCATCTTACTCGATCTCAAACAGATGGATAACGGTAAGGTATAGATGCTATTCGAAATCGAACAAGGTTGCGGTAAAAACGCCACGTTCCCTTTTCTTGAAAATAGCTTTCCAGTTTCCATTGTAGCGAATCAATGAAGGCACTGTCATCCCATTAAACCTGGTCATTTTCACTTCCATACTCACTTTGAAATCATATACTGCCGCTGCATAGCTCAGGCTATAATTTCTTCCTTCCACTTCATAAGTGCTGTCGTTGAACCAGGTGGTCATTTCATCCATTACCACATCATCCTCATAACCCGGTTTCACTTTTTGATGAAGTACATAACAGGTATGGTTATTGTATAAATCCAAACTGATATCCATGTCATAATAAGGAGCCAGATCATCGCCAAAGATTTCTGTTTTACTGCTCATGAAAGGAAGGCCGGTGATGCGTTTACCTGGATTAAAGAACAACATTTTCAACTGTGCCTTGTGTTTTTCCATACCCTTTTTATCGCTTGTTGTAAGTTGATTATTCCCGATGATATTGGTTTCACCACAAACCGTATCTTTTGTAAAAAAAAGCGAGGCATACATGGCAGCAGTGTACCAATCATATCCGCCATTCGCATCATAAAAAGAACCTGTGGTCGATTCCTCAAGTACGGTCATGCTCCTGCAACCATCTTTCCTAATTTGCCGGGTCTTGCTGTGAAGGGAAGCCGCTAATCCGCCATCAGCGGTGAGCATGCGGATATCATTGATGGAGGTGAAACCCAGCAAACGCAGATTTTTGAAAGCCTTGTAAAAACTACTGTCTTCCTTTATCCTATTGATAAATGTATTTACATTCAGGCCTGTATTAACCAACACTTCACTCAAGGTTACGATATGAGTTCCAGCCTGCACGGTACTGTCTTTTCCCTGTGCTGGCAATTTGAAGTTTACCAATAAACCGATCAGTAGCAGAGCGGGAAACTTCATGAGATTTATTTTGCAGGATAAAACCTGGTTACTTCGGAAAAGTCATCCGATAATCTACTTTCACTTTTCCTTTGCTGATATCGTCTAGTTTTCGGCGCAATAGCGTTCTTTTGAGAGGAGAAATATGATCTATGAACAACTTGCCGTCAATATGGTCGTATTCGTGTAAAATGATGCGGGCCGTTAACCCAATGAATGTTTTGGTATGAGCAACAAACTGATGATCGAGAAAATTAAGGGTTACTGCAGATTGGCGCATCACATCCTCCCGAACTTTAGGGATGCTAAGGCAACCTTCATTGTAACTCCAGTTTTCACCTTCAATAGATTCAATTTCGGCATTGATGAAAACGCCTTTAAAACCGGGTTCATCGGGATACAACCCTTTCTCATCTTCCTCCTGGTTCAGGAAAATCTGTTCGCTATCGATTACAAAAAGCCGGATATCTTTATTCACCTGAGGCGCAGCGAGCCCAACGCCATTGCTATTGTACATGGTTTCCCACATGTCGGCAACCAGCTTTTCAAGGCCGGGATAATCTGCATCAATTGCTGAACTGTGTTTACGCAGCACAGGCGCTCCATAAGCCACTATTGGAAGGATCATACTTGAAAATTATATGCAAAGTTAATAAAAAACCACTTTTAGAAAGTTAATGTGTCCTGCTCATGTATTCCTGAAGCAGAATGGTAGCTGCAATTTCATCCACCAGTTTTTTGTCGCGCCGGTGTTTCTTTTTCAAACCCATTTCCAGCATGGCATCTTTTGCCATACGGGAGGTGAACCTTTCGTCTACTGCTTCAACAGGTATGGCTGGAAAGTTTTTTTTAACGATGCGGATGGCTTCTACTGCTAAGGCTGTACCATGTGTATCCGTTTCATCCCAATTTTTGGGCAGACCGATGATGATTTTTTCCACAGATTCCTCAGCGATGTATTTTTTAAGAAAAGGAATGAGTTGCTGCGATTCGATGGTGGTTAATCCATTGGCTATAATCTGTAAAGGATCGGTAACGGCAATCCCTGTTCGCTTTCCTCCATAATCAATTGCCAATATTCTTGCCATAATTTTATCGGATGATATCTGTGATTACGAAAACGGCAAATACTACTGCGGCAATACCATTGGCCGTCATAAATGCGATATTAACCCGATGCAAATCATTGGGCTTAACTATAGCATGCTGGTACACCAACATGCCGGTGAAAAAAGCAGTTCCAATCCAGTACCACCAGGAAAACCCGCCAAGCCAGCCAGCTGCAATAACTGCTACGGCTGCAAGTAGGTGCAAGCCTTCAGAAACTTTAAGTGCTTTAGCTTTACCCAATGCCGCAGGAATAGAATTTAACTGATTCGCCTTATCAAATTCTTCATCCTGCAAGGCATAGATGATATCAAATCCGCTCACCCAGCACAAAACAACAACAGAAAACAACAAAGGCAATGTTGCAAATGCGCCGGTGACGGCAATATAAGCTCCTATTGGAGCCAGACTAAGCCCCACACCCAATACCAGGTGACATAAAGCGGTGAACCGTTTGGTGTAACTATAAAAAAGGATTACAAATAATGCTACAAAA
>Ga0164293_10000554_pt1 | contig 29848 bp, 26 predicted proteins | sample GEODES118metaG_FD_111487 | JGI IMG/M metagenome (GOLD analysis project Ga0164293, IMG submission 111487) | Eutrophic lake water microbial communities from Lake Mendota, Wisconsin, USA - GEODES118 metaG | ecosystem: Environmental > Aquatic > Freshwater > Lake | place: USA: Lake Mendota...
ACGCCGGCGCCCGTCTGGACCCCGGGCACCACCATCACACCGGCAGCGCGCGAGGTGAGCAGATCTGCCACGTTGGCCACACCTCGCGTTTCCACGACTTGCTCGGCGTTCACCTGCGCGATCGAGTTGCCCACCTCGATGCGTCGCTGTTCACCCGTCACCGTCGTGACGACCGGGTTGAGCGTGGCGGGCACGGCCTTGAGCTGCAGGTTGAGCGTGATGGTCTGTGCTGCCGACACGGTCGCCGTACCGCGTGCCTCGGAGAAACCGATACGAATCGCCCGCACCGTGACGGCGCCTGGTGCGATACCGCGCACCACGTACATGCCGTCCTGGTTGGTCAGGGCCCCGAGGGTCGTGCCCACGATCGACACCTGCACGTTCCCGATCGGCTGACCGTTGGCGGCGTCGGTGATCTTGCCGGTGAGCGTCCCGTTGGCGCTTTGAGCCGCGAGCGGCGCGAGCCACGGTGACGCGAGCGCACATACCGCGAGGGCGATGCGCGCAAGACTGCGAGATAACATGGAGGGTCCTCTGCGACCGGGAGTAGTGGGTGGGACGGGCCGTTCGAGCGCGCGTTGTTCGGCGCATTGGTGGGACGGCTGCCCCAAACGTATGCCGACCACAGGTTGACGCAATAACTTGCGCGGACGCTGTCCTTCGTTTCTCCCATCCCGTCAGTCATGCCCACCCCGCTGCGCATCGCGCTCGGCGCGCTCTCCATACCAATACTGCTCGGCGCCGTTCGACCGGCGGTCTCCGATGACCCCATCATCCGGCGTACCGAATACGGCGTCGTGCACATCGGCGCCGGTACGTTCCGCGGCGCCGGGATCGGCCTCGGCTACACGCAAGCCGAGGATTACGGTGTCCGCGTCATCCTGTCGCTCGTGCGGGCGAGGGGATGGATGGGACGGACCTTCGGCAAGGACAGCCTCGAGTCCGACTTCGCCGCGCAGCGGGTGCATGCCCGCGTGCAGGAGACGTACCACCTGCTCGATCCCGACACGCGCGCCATGTACGACGGCTTCGCGGAGGGGGTCAATCGGTTCATTCGCCATCATCAGGCGGAGCTGCCCTCGTGGGCGCAACCTGTCTTCCACGGGCACGACGTCGCCGCGGGGGACATCGGCACGGCCAATGTCACCGCCGCGCGCAACCTCGTCGTGCGGTGGCTGCGACGCGACTCGGTCGCGCGCGGTGGGGCGCCTGAGGGCGGCGCGTTCGGCTTTGGCGATCCCATCACCCGGTCGACACCGGACGTCGCCGCCAAGCCGGTGCTCGGCAGCGACGCCGACGTGGGATCGAACGCGTGGGCGCTCGCGCCGACACGGACCACCAGCGGCCGCGCCATTCTATTGCGTAACCCGCACCTCAATTGGAACGCGGGCTACTGGGAAGCGCATGTGACCGTACCGGGGAAGCTCGACTTCTATGGCGACTTCCGCATCGGCAGCGCGTTCTCGGTCGTGGGTGGCTTCAACGCCAGTCTGGGGTGGGCCACCACCAACAACGCCCCCGATCTTGATGAAGTGTACGAACTCGATCTCGATCCGACGGCCCCCGACGCCTATCGGTTCGACGGCGCGAGTGTCCCCGTGCGTTACGACGTTTCCACCGTGCGCTATAGGGACGGCGACTCGCTGGCCACCGCCACGCGCCGCGTCGCCATCACGCCGCTCGGGCCCGTGGTGCATCGCACGGCGAGCAAGCTGTATGTCGTGCGGGCCGGTCCCGAGGGGGAGTACCGGGCGGGAGCGCAATTTCTGGCCATGATGCGCGCCCGTTCCCTCGCCGAGTGGAAGCGGGCCCTCGCCATGCGCGCCCGCGCGACGTCCAACCTCACCTATGCGGATCGCGATGGGAATATCCTCACCATTTGGATGGCCAGTATCCCGCGGTTGCCGCATGCGTCTGGGCGTGATTCCGTGCCCATCCCAGCCACGGGCTCCGCAGATATCTGGACGCGCCTCATCACCCTCGATTCGTTGCCACAGGTACAGAACCCGCCCGGCGGCTACATCCACAACGAAAACGACGCGCCCCACTTCGCCAATCTCCGCGCGCTGCTCGATACGGCACGATATCCGGACAACGTCGAGCGGGGTGAGCTGCGCCTGCGCAGTCAGCACGCGCTCCAGCTGATCGCCAACACGAAGAAGTTCTCGCTCGAGGAGGTCGTGCGCCGCAAACACTCCTACCGCATGCTGCTGGCCGATCGCGTGAAGGACGACCTGTTGCGCACTGTGAAGACCTCGGCGCCGGCCAGCGATAGCACGCTGCGCCGCGCGGCCGCCGTCCTGCAAGCGTGGGATAACACCGTGGCGCCCGAAAGCCGTGGCGGACTGCTGTTCGAAACGTGGTGGCGCCGCTACCAGCCGCAGGCTCGCGACACCGCCTTCGCGGTGAAATGGTCGTGGCGTGAGCTCACCACATCACCGCGCGGACTCGGTCAACCTGAGAAGGCGTTGCAATCGCTGCAGTGGGCGGCGCAGGAGATGGTGCGCAAGTACGGCGCGCTCGATGTACCGTGGGGGGATATCCATCGCGTGCGACGCGGCAATGTGGACGTCCCCGTGGGAGGATGCAGCGGTGCGCTTGGGTGTTTCCGCGTGCTTACCTATGAAGACCAGCTCGATGGTAAGCGCATTGCCAATAGCGGCGACGGCTGGGTGCTCGCCGTGGAGTTCGGCGCGCGCGCCCCGCGCGCCTATTCGGTGTTGGCGTACGGCCAGAGCACCGATCCGGCGTCCCCCAATCATGCCGATCAGGCCGCCATGTTCGCGCGCGGTGAAATGAAGCCCGTGCGATTCCTGGCCAAGGACGTGCTCGCGCACACCGTTCGCACGTACCGCCCCGCGCCCTGACACATGCTGGTCATCTTCGTCGCCCCCTTCTTCTCACCCGCCGCCTCGCAGATGATCGAGGCGGCGATCGCGCTCTCGCACATCCGCGTGGCGGTCATTGCCCAGCAGCGGCTCGAGGAGCTCGCGCCGTCGCTCGCGGTGCGACTCGTGGCTCATTGGCGTGTGGACGACGTCACGAATGCCGAGCAGCTCGAGTGGGCCGTGCAGTCCATTGCCACCCGCCACGGCGCGGTCTCCCGCTGCTTTGCGGCGTACGAGCAGGCGCAGCTCCCCCTCGCCATCGTACGCGAGCGCCTCGGCATTCCGGGACTGCCGTCGGCGGCGGCGCACAACTTCCGCGACAAGGCCCGCATGAAGGATGTGCTGCGCGACGCCGGGGTGCCGGTGGCGCGCCACATGCTCGTTCACTCGGCCGCCGATGCGCGTCGCTTCGTCGGCGAGGTAGGCTTTCCCATCGTGGTCAAACCACCCGCCGGCGCCGGTGCCAAAGCCACGGAACGGGTGCGCACCATAGACGAACTCGAGTCCGTGCTGCAGCGTCACGCGCCAGCGCCTGACGATCCCATGCTCGCCGAGGAATTCCTGCGCGGAACCGAGCACTCGCTCGAAACCGTAAGCATCAATGGGCGGCCCGTGTGGCACAGCATCACGCGATACGCCCCGACGCCCCTCGAAGTGCTCGAGAACCCGTGGATCCAGTGGACCGTGCTGTTGCCGCGTGAGATCGACGATCCCACCTTCGACGACATCAAAGTCGTGGGAGACCGCGCACTCAGCGCCCTCGGCATGACCACCGGCGTGTCGCACTGCGAATGGTTTCGCCGTCCCGACGGCTCGCTGGCCATCAGCGAAATCGCGGCCCGTCCACCCGGGGCCAACATGACCACCATGATCTCTCGCGCGAATGATGTCGATTTCGTTTCCGCGTGGGTTCGGCTGATGGTCGATCATACGTTTAGCGCGCCGGCACGACGCTACGCCGTGGGCACCGCCTATCTGCGCGGACAGGGGCAGGGCACCGTTGCCGCCATCGAGGGACTGGAGGTCGTGCAGCGCGAGCTCGGGCACCTCGTGTGCGATCAACGGCTCCCGTACGTCGGGCAGGCGCCGACCGGGAGCTACGAGGGCGAAGGGTTCATTATCGTACGTCATCCCGAAACGAGGGTGGTGCAGGACGCGCTGGGGCGTATCATCTCCTCGGTGCGCGTCATCCTACGCTGATTCCATTCACGGCCGTTCTCCAAGGTGCGCATGTCCAAGACGGTGCTCATGATCACCCCGGGCTACCCGGGCGAAATGCCGCTCTTCACCCGCGGGCTCTCTGAACAGGGCGCGACCGTGCTCGGGGTCGCGAACGGGCCGGCGCACGAACTGCCCGAGTCGGCGCGGCGTCACCTGAGCGACTATCTGCAGGTCGCCGACCTGTTCTCGAATACCGAGAGCGCCATCGCGCAGATCCGCCGCTGGCTGGGATCGCGCACCCTCGACCGGGTGTGCTGTCTCTGGGAACCGGGCGTGGAACTCGCGGCGCATCTACGTGAAGCATTCGACGTGCCGGGACAGCGCCATGAACAGGCTGTGAAATTCCGGAACAAGGACGTCATGAAGCAGGCGCTGGCCGAAGGGGGCGTGCGCGTGCCGCACCATGCCGTGGCGAGCAACGCCGCGGAGGTGTGGGCCGCAGCCGAGCAGGTCGGCTATCCGCTCATCATCAAGCCCATTGCCGGTGCCGGCTCGATGGACACCTTCCGGTGTGACGATGCCAAAGCCGTGGCGGCCGCCATCAGCCAACTCGGCCACATCGAAACGGTCGACGTGGAAGAGTTCATTGACGGCGAAGAGTTCACGTACGACACGATCTGCGCGGGTGGCGAGATCAAGTACTTCCATGTCGGCCACTATCGTCCTCGCCCGCTGATTGCGCGGACCAACGAATGGATCTCGCCCCAAACGCTCTCCTACCGGCACGTGGATGACCCCTGGGTCACCGGCGGCATCGCGCTCGGGGAACAGGTCATCAAGGTCCTCGGCTACGACACCGGCTTCACGCACATGGAGTGGTATCGCAAGTCCGATGGCGAGGTGGTGTTCGGAGAAATCGGTGCCCGACCGCCCGGCGCCCGAACTGTCGATCTCATGAACTTCGCGAGCGATATCGATCTCTTCAGTGGATGGGCCGAGGCCGAATTGCACGGCACCTTCTCGCTGAAGGTCGAGCGCAAGTACAACTGCGCCTGCATCACCAAGCGGGCCCACGGCCAGGGGCGCATCCAGCGCATCGAGGGCCTCGATCGTGTGAAGGCGCGGCTGGGCGATGCCCTCTGTGCCATCGATCTGCTCCCGGTGGGTACGCCGCGCCGGGACTGGAAGAGCACCTTGCTCTCCGATGGGTACATCACCCTGCGGCACCCCGACTGGGAAACCTGCAAGTCGCTCGCTGATTTCGTCGGCACCGATCTCCATCTGTACGCCGGCTAACGCCGGCGGGAGGGCTTTGGGGGTATTTCAGGGGACCTGAAACGCGGACACCTGTTGCGTGGGCGCAACGGTGTTGGTGGTCTCGCCGCAACGTGTGACGGACACAACTGTTTGTCCGCAGACACGTATTCCGACCTCTCAGAGGGAAAACGGGAAAGGGAAGGCCGGTCGGTCGGCGGCACATCCCTTGCCCTGTGGAATGGGTGAAGGCTGCGCTTCGCGGCCAGCGCTGGACACCATTCTGCTGCATCCGCCCATGTCGCCAATTCTGGAAGAACCGCCGGTCGATCCCATCCGCAGCTACTTCTCGCAGCTGTGCGTGATGCTCACCGGCATTGCGTCGGGGGTCGTGGAGGCGCCGGCGGGCGACGCGATGCAGTCACCCACGTACCACATGGGACGGCGCGATGGCCTCCATGTGGTAGTGGCTCACCTCGCTTCCAGCCGCTCGCTCAAGGAGGCCGCGGACAAGTGCGTCGCCTTCGGACGCGGGGTCGAGGAACGCGCGGACTCGCATCCGTACGGCCCCGACTGGTCGCACGGCTTTGCCCAAGCCACCATGGAAGCCGCGTCCGACATCGCGATGTATGCGGCCACCTCGTTCGTGCCGCCTGTCGACAAGGTGCGGCTCCGGGCCGCCCGCACCGCTGCCCGCCATCTGTCGCCCTTGCACGGGCTCTGGGCGCCCAAGGGGCCCGGTAACGAGCCGCCACGGTCGCACCACGAGTGGTAAACGGGGCCCCTGGCCCCGACGCCTGATCGGCGTGCTGAACCATTCACGAGTGGCGGGCATCCGGGCGGATGCCCGCCACTTTGCTCTGCGGTGCCCGGCCAGCGCTCTTCAAGCTGGCGCCGTTCCAGCTAGCGCCGTTCCAGCTAGCGCCGTTCCAGCTGGCGCCGTTCAGGCCCGCGCCGTTCAGGCCCGCGCCGTTCAGGCCCGCGCCGTTCAGGCCCGCGCCGTTCACGCCCGCCCCCACGGTCCCCTCCCGGCGCTGTTAACTTGTCCGCCATGCCAACGAAGCCAACCACGGTGCTCGATGCGCGTGCCCTCGATCGCACGCTGCGTCGTATGGCCGACCAGATCATCGAACTCAACGCCGGCTGCGAGAACCTCGTCATCGTCGGCATCCAGCGCCGCGGGGTGCAGCTCGCCGAGCGCATCGTGCGCATCATCGAAGCGCAGGAAGGAGTCACCGTGGCGTCGGGTGCCCTCGACATCACGCTCTATCGTGACGACCTGCAGACTGTCGGACCGCGGCCGGTCGTTGGCGCCACCTCGCTGCCCTGGACGCTCGACGATCAGCGCGTGGTCATCGTCGACGACGTGCTCTACACCGGCCGCACCATCCGCGCCGCACTCGACGAGCTCGCCGACTTCGGTCGCCCCGCACGTATCGCGCTCGCGGTGCTAGTCGATCGCGGGGGACGCGAACTCCCGATCCACGCCGATATCGTGGGCCGGCGTATCGACGTGGCCTCCGACCAGCGCGTGGACGTGATGATCGAAGAGCTCGACGGCCGCGATGAGGTGGTCGTCGCCACGCGTGACGAGGAGGGCTGAACGCATGCCCGGTCCCCTCGGCAAGGATCTGCTGGGACTCGCGCCGCTCTCGGCCGACCAGATCCGCCTTGTGCTCGACACCGCCGTCCCGTTCCGCGAGATCTCCGAGCGCACGATCAAGAAGGTGCCCACGTTGCGTGGCGCCACCATCGTGAACCTGTTCTTCGAAGCGTCGACGCGCACGCGCATTTCTTTCGAGTTCGCCGAGAAGCGCCTGAGTGCTGACACGGTCAACGTGGCGGCGGCCGGCTCCAGTGTGAGCAAGGGCGAAACGCTCGTGGATACCGCGCGCAATCTCGAGGCGATGAAGATCGATATGGTCGTCATTCGCCACAGCGCCTCGGGCGCGGCACGGTTTCTCGCCGAGCGCATCGAATCGAACGTGATCAACGCTGGCGATGGGACCAACGAGCATCCCACGCAGGGGCTGCTCGACATGCTCACGCTGCGCGACCGGTTCGGTGATCTCGCTGGCCGCAAGATCTGCATCGTTGGCGATGTTCTGCATTCGCGCGTGGCCCGTTCCAACATCTGGGGGCTCACCAAGCTCGGCGCGGAAGTCGCCGTATGCGGACCGCGCTCGCTGCTCCCCAACGCGATCGAGGAGATGGGCGTCACCGTCTTCGATCGCATCGAGCAGGCCATCGAATGGGCCGATGCCCTCAACGTGCTGCGCCTGCAGCTCGAGCGCATGCAGGCCGGTTACATCCCGTCGCTGCGCGAGTACAATCGCGTGTTCGGCGTTACCAGTGCGCGGCTGGAGCAGGCGCCGCGTGACCTCCTCATTCTGCACCCCGGGCCGATGAATCGTGGCGTCGAGATCGACAGCGATGTCGCCGACGGCCCGCACTCGGTCATCCTCGACCAGGTCACCAACGGTGTGGCCGTGCGTATGGCGGTGCTTTACCTGCTTGCCGGTGGCAAGCCCGAACTGGCCGAAGCGGCCAAGAAAGGAAACGCGTAAATGGCGCACCCGATCGGAACGCGCGATCTGCTCATCAAGGGCGGACGCATCATCGATCCTTCGCAGGGCCTCGACGCCGTGGGCGACGTGCTGCTGCGCAACGGCCAGGTGGAGGCGTGCGGCGGTTCGCTTGGCACGCCCGACGGCGCTGAGGTGATCGATGCCACCGGGCTCGTGGTGGCGCCCGGGTTCATCGACGTCCATGTGCACCTGCGCGAGCCGGGGCGTGAGGATGTGGAGACCGTCGCGAGCGGTGCCCACAGCGCCGTCGCCGGCGGTATCACGGCCGTGTGCGGCATGCCCAACACCAAGCCCGTCACCGACAATCAGGCGGTCGTGAGCTTCGTGAAGCGTCAGGGCGAGAACGCCGGCTACGCACGCGTGTATCCGTACGGCGCCATTTCCGTCGGGCAGAAGGGGGAAACGCTCGCCGAGATCGCCGAAATGGTGGGCGCTGGTGCCGTCGCGTTCAGCGACGACGGCAAGCCGGTGGAGAGCGCGCAGCTCATGCGCACCGCGCTCGAGTATGCGCGTGCCTTCAACGTGCCCATCGCCGAACACTGTGAGGACATGACGCTCGCGCGTGGCGGCAGCATGAACGAGGGCATCATGAGCGCGAAGCTCGGCCTCAAGGGCATCCCCGCCGAAGCCGAGGAGATCTACGTCATTCGCGACATCCTGCTCGCCAAGCGTACCGGTGGACACATCCACCTCTGTCACCTCAGCACCAAGGGCTCCGTGGAGCTCGTGCGCTGGGGCAAGGAGCGCGGGATCAACGTGACCGCCGAAGTGTGCTCGCATCACATCTCCCTCACGGAAGATGCAGTGGACGGCTACAACACCAACGCCAAGATGAATCCGCCGCTGCGCACGGCCGAGGACGTCGAGGCGCTGCAGCAGGGCGTGGCCGATGGCACGATCGATCTGCTGGTCACCGATCATGCGCCGCACCACTACGACGAGAAGGAGCGCGAGTTTGCCGACGCGCCCAACGGCATCGTGGGACTCGAAACGGCGCTCGGCGTCAACTGCACCTATCTGCTGCACCGCGGCATCATCACGTTGTCGCAGCTGGTGGACGCCATGAGCTGCAAGCAGGCGAAGATTTTCCGGCTGCCCGGCGGATCGCTCGCTCGGGGTGGCCTCGCCGATGTCACCATCTTCGACCCGAACCGTCAGTGGACGTGTGATCCGACGCGGTTCAAGTCGAAGGGGCGCAACACGCCGTATGGCGGCCACACGTTCACCGGTCAGGCACTGCACACCATCGTTGGCGGCCGCCTGGTATTCAGTGCGTAAGTGATGGGGGGCGCGTTTCTCCCCCCATCGTCGCTCGCCGGTTCCCGGAATTCACCTCTCGTCCCTCCTCACGGAGTTGCACGTGTCCATTGAAGAAGTGCGCGCGCTCGTTGCGGAACGACAGCGCTACGACGAATGGTTGGCGTCGCTCGAGTCCAAGCGCGCCGACACGCCCTCGCGTGTGTTCGATCGGGTGTACGCCGATTACGTCGGCCGTCGTAGCGATGTCATCACGCAACTGCAGTCACACGTTGGCGAGCTATCCGCATTCGGCACGGAGCTCGAGCAGCGCTTGAGCGATCTCGAAACGCAGCTGTCGGCGAACGAGGAGGAACTGGCCGAGGGGATGCTGCGGAATCTCGTTGGCGAGTACGACGACGACCAATGGGCAACGGTGCGCGAGGCGGTGGAGGGCAGGATCACCACGCTGGGTGGTGAGCGTGACGCGTTGCTGTTGGAGGTCGAGGATGTGCGCACGTTGCTGTCCAGCGCGCGTGTCACGCCGCCAGTCTCGGCCCCCGTGACCGCGGTGGACGCGGATACCGCGGCGGACTTGGTGGCGCCGGCGGCCTCCGCTCTGGCCGACACGCCCGAGGTCGTCGTCGCGGCCGTCGGTGACGAGGCCGACGATGCGGTCGAGGTGAGTACGGGATTCGTGCCGGATGCGGCCGAGCCGGTGCCCCCCGCGCTGTCGCTTGCGACGGTCGATGATGTAGCGTCGCTGGTGCTCACACCGATGGCGGCCACGGAGGCAGCGCACGTCGACGAGGAGCCCCTGCTCGACATCGACGTGTCGGGAATCGCGGAGACTCCGGCGCTGGAGGGACCAAGCCACGAAGACGGGCTGGCCGACGTGGCGGCGTTGTTCGATACCGCCAGCATGACGGTGGTGCCGGGACCGGAGCCCACCGCGACCGCGGCGCCGGTATCGGAGAGCGAGGTCGACGATGCGCTCGCATTGTTCGGCGAAGTCAGCGGACCGGCCGATCAGGAGTTCGTGCAGTCGCTGCAGGGCATCGAGGCCGAGCACGAGCTTCAGGCGGAGCAGGGGGCTGCCACAGGGGCGCCATCTGCGGCGCCCAACGCCGCGAGCGCCAACGATCCGTTCGACGATCTCGCGTTCCTGCGCTCGGTGATCGATCCGGGCGGGGAAGGCACAACGCCGCCGGTTGAGGCGGAGCGCAGCAGTGCAGGAACGTCGGCCGAGGCATCCGGCGAGCCGCAGAAGACGTTGCGCTGCACCGAGTGCGGCACGTTGAACCTGCCGACGGAGTGGTATTGCGAACGTTGCGGGGGAGAGCTGGCAGCGTTCTGACGCTGCCGGTCACCCTGAAAAACAAAAGGGCCGGACTCTCGCGAGTCCGGCCCTTCGTCGTTCACCGCGCGTGTGGATGCGCGGGGACGATTACGCCGCAGCGGCCTTGTTGGCCTGCTTGGCGATCTTGCTCTTCTGACGAGCCGCCGCGTTCTTGTGAATGAGTCCCTTGCGCGCCGCACGGTCGAGGAGCGACACGGCAGTGAGACGGTCATCCGCCGCCGCAGCCGCCGCCTTCGCCTTCTTCACGGCAGTCCGCAGCGCCGAACGCTGGGCACGGTTGCGTACAGCAGCCGCACGCGACTTCCGCAGATCCTTCTTTGCGGACTTGATATTCGGCACGAAAAACTCCTGGGAACTGGATAAACAGTGACGTGGAAACCACCCGGCAGACGGATGGAATCCGGCCACGGCGGAACAGACCAAGAAACTTAGGCGAAGCCAGAGCACCGGTCAAGCGGCGGCCGGCGCAGGAGTTAGCGTTGCAGCTGTAGCGGGGGGCTGGAGGATGGATTCGGACCCCAATGTGGATAACTTCCGGTGTGGAATACTTTTGACTTCCCCCCTCCCGCCGGCTACACTTCTCCTTCCGATTTGCTTGCATTCGCGTTCCGGGCCGGGAGCCTCCGCTCCCCCTGTGCTCGCCCCTCTTTTCTCTTCGGCTGCCGCGGTGGAATTCGCCCAGCAACTCGCCCTCGTCGCTCCCGTGCTGCTCTTCTCGATGGTCGCCCACGAGTATGCGCACGGCTATGCGGCGTTCCGGCAGGGAGACATGACGGCGTACCAGCTGGGGCGGCTCACGTTCAATCCGCTCAAGCACATCGACCCCGTCATGACCATCATTCTGCCGGTGATGCTCGCCGTCCTCGGCGGGCCGATCTTCGGTGGGGCGAAGCCGGTGCCGGTCAACCCGCGCAATTACCGCAACTACCGCCGGGGCGACATCATCGTGTCGCTGGCCGGCGTCACCGTCAACGTGCTGATCGCCCTTGCCTGCATCCCGCTCATCGTGGGCGTGGGGCTGCTCGGACAGGCGTTTCCTGAGCTCGCGCGCCCCATGTTCGTGCTGCAGCTCATGTTCATGCAGGGCATCGTGCTCAACCTCGTGCTCGCGGCGTTCAATCTGATCCCCATCCCGCCGCTCGACGGGTCGCACGTCTTCAAGTACCTCCTCCCCCCGCAATGGTCGCTGCAGTACCAGCGCATCGGGGCCGTGGGGTTCCTGCTGCTCTTTGCCTTGCTCTCCTTCGGGCGGCCGCTGGTGAATGCGTGGATGTCCCCCGCATTCTTTGTCTCCCGAGTCGCCCAGCAGGTGTACATTCCCTACCTGCTCCCCAACCCTTTCGACGCGTGACCGCTGCGTGATTGCCCCCAATTTCCGCCCCGTCGAAGCTGAATCGTCGTCGTTCGTCATCGAGCTGAGCCAGTTCACCGGTCCGCTCGATCTCCTCTTGTCGCTCATCCGCGACGAGCAGGTCGACATCTACGACATCCCCATCGCCCGCATCGCGGAGCAGTTCCTGGCGCGTATCAGTACGCTGGGGCTCGACGAAGCGGCCGATTACCTCGAGATGGCGGCTCGCCTGCTGCGCATCAAGGCGCAGATGTTGCTCCCGCGGGCCGACGGCGAGGAATCGTGGGAAGACCCGCGCGCCGAACTCGTCCGTCGTCTGCTCGAGTACCAGCAGATGCGCGAGGTGGTGGATCTGCTCGAGCGTCGCGGTGAGGAGCGCCGGCATCAGTTCCCCCGCCGCTTCGTCCCCGCCGCGGTCGACATCACGCCGCTCAACGCCCCCCTGTCGCTCTCCCTCGGTGAACTGCTCGCGGCGGTGGATCGCGTGCTGCGCACCACCAAGGAGCCGAAGATCCACGAGGTCGTGCCGCGCGCGCTCGACGTCGCGGGCGCCATGATGACCATCCGCAACGTGATCGCCATGCGGCGCGCGGCGCGCTGGGCCGATCTCATCGGCCGCGATGCCGAACCCTGGCAGATTCTGTCCGTCCTGCTCGCCCTGCTCGAAATGGCGAAGCTCGGTGAGCTGCGCATTGCGCAGCACCGTCCATTCGCCTCCGTGGAGATCACGCGTGACGCCATTAGCGAAGCTGCTTGAGGCGGCGCTGTTCGCGGCGCCGCGCCCCATCTCGCTCGCCGCGCTGGAAGCGCTCGACCCCGAGTCGAGCCCGGCGGCGGTAGCGGCGGCGATCGACGAACTGCGGGAGCACTACGACGTCGACGGGCACGGGGTCGAGTTGGTCGAGCAGGGCGGCGGCTGGCAGATTCTCACGCGCGCAGAGTTCGCCGAGGCGATCGAGCGCGCCCAGGTCGCCGTGCGCCCGCAGAAGCTGTCCGCGGCGGCGCTCGAGACGCTCGCCATCGTGGCCTATCGCCAGCCGATCGGTCGCGCGGAAATCGAGGAGATCCGCGGCGTGGCCGTGGGCTCGGTGCTGAAGTCGCTGCACGAGCGCGGCCTCATCGACATCGTCGGGCGCAGCGAAGGCATCGGCCGTCCCTTGCTCTACGGCACCACGCCACAGTTCCTCGAGCAGTTCGCGCTGCGCCATCTCGAGGAGCTCCCGCGCGCCGACGAACTTGCCATCGCGCTCCGCGGCGCGGGGAACGCCACGGTCGTGCCCGAGTGACGCCCCCGCGTCGCTCCGGCGGGGAAGGCGGCCCCCGCAAGCCGTCGGCCCCGACGCGCCCCGGTGACGGGCGCCCGGGGACCGCGCCCAAGTCCAAAGGGCGCGGTGAGCCAACGGGTAAGGCGCCCACCGCCCGGGATTTCCGGGCGGCACGTGCAGAAGGACGGAACGCCGAACGCCGCGGCCCCGACGGTCGCGGAGCCGATAGCCGCGGCCCCGATAGCCGCGGTGGGAAGCCGCGCGGCGAGGCCTCCGGCGCCGAGCGACGGCTCGCCGAAAAGCGTGGGGCCGCTGGCACGGCACGCCCCGCGCGAAAGGCCGCTGGCCAACCGGCCAACAGCAAGGCGGGTGGCACCGTCAAGGCGCGTGACGAGGGCCCCATGCGCGTCCAGCGAGCCCTCGCACGAGCCGGCGTCGTCTCGCGGCGTGGAGCCGATCAGGCCGTCGCCGATGGACGGGTCCAGGTGAACGGGGTCGTGGCGACCGTCGGTCAGGTCGTCGATACGGCCCGCGATCGGATCACACTCGACGGCAAGCCGGTCGACACGCACGTCACCGCGCACCGCTGGATTGTGCTGCACAAGCCGGCCGCCGTCATGACCACCCGCAAGGACCCACAGGGGCGCACCACGGTCTTCGATCTGGTCGACGACGTCCCAGGGCTCGTGTACGTGGGACGGCTCGACTTCATGACCGAAGGCGTGTTGTTGCTCACGACCGACGGCACGGCGGCCCATGCGCTTACGCATCCCAGCCGCGAGGTCGAACGCACCTACGTGGCGACGGTGCGGGGTGACGCCGTGTCCGCCGTCCGGCAGGCGCGTGAAGGCGTCGAACTCGAGGACGGATTGGTCGTGCCGCGGGACGTCCAGGCCCATCCGCTGGGTGCACGTCGGTGGGCGTTCGAAATCACCATTGCCGAAGGTAAGACCCACGAAGTCCGGCGCATCTGCGATACGCTGGGCCTCGAGGTCGAACGGCTGGTGCGCACGCAGTTCGGCCCGATCCGCCTTGGCAATCTGGAGTCGGGGCAGGCGCGGGCGCTCACGGCGGCGGAACGGACCGTGATCGACGCCTTGGTGGGTACGCGCTGAGCGGTAGGCGCTGAGCAACGTACGAGCACCGAGGCGTCCGCGGGGAGCAGACGGTCGCCTGGTGGGTATGCACACCAGCTAGGCGGGAAGCAATCCTCACTCACAGGAGCAGGCTTACGTGACCACGAGTGTCGCCACGTCCAACGACGCGGCTCTGGTGCAGGGCGTGCTGCGCGAGGTGGCGCGGCGCATCGTCGGGCAGGAGTACATGGTGGAACGCCTGCTCATCAGCCTGCTCACCGGTGGCCACGTGCTGCTCGAGGGGGTCCCCGGACTCGCCAAGACCCTCACCGTGCGAACACTCGCGGAAACGGTGCGCACCACCTTCCAGCGCATCCAGTTCACGCCCGACCTGCTGCCGGCCGACGTCATCGGCACGCAGATCTTCGATCAGCCCACCGGCGAGTTTCGCGTCAAGCACGGCCCCATCTTCGCCAACATCATCCTCGCCGACGAGATCAATCGCGCCCCGGCCAAGGTGCAGGCGGCGCTGCTCGAGGCGATGCAGGAAAAGCAGGTCACCATCGGTGGGGCCACCTACAAGCTCGCGGAGCCGTTCCTGGTGCTCGCGACGCAGAACCCCATCGAGCAGGAAGGCACCTACCCGCTGCCTGAGGCGCAGGTCGACCGCTTCATGATGAAGTTGCGGGTGGGGTATCCGACCCGCGCCGAAGAAAAGGAAATCCTGCGGCGCATGGCCGGGGGCGACCACACGACGATCACCCCGGTCGCCTCGCCAGAAGCGCTGCTCGACGCGCGTCGCCGTATCGCCGACCTGTACATGGACGAGCGCATCGTCGACTACATCGTTGAACTCGTGCACGCGACGCGACATCCGGCCGATGTCGGGGCGGCCGATCTCCGCCCGCTCATCGAGTTCGGTGCATCACCGCGCGCGACCATCGCGTTGGGGCAGGCCGCGCGGGCCCACGCGTTCCTCCGCGGGCGGGCGTTCGTGTCACCCGATGATGTGAAGAGCATCGCCCCCGATGTGCTGCGGCATCGCGTGCTCACGTCGTTCGAAGCGGATGCGGAAGGCGTCACCAGCGACGCGATCGTGGCCCGTCTGCTCGCGGTGGTCGAGGCCCCGTGAGTCACGGCTGCGTTGGTCATCGCTGAACGACGGCCGGAATCGCCGTGAGCGTGCTGTCCATCGCGCCCGCCGATGTCCTTCGCCAGGTCCGGCGCATCGAGGTGCGGACGCGCCGGCTCGTGGACTCGCGCTTTGCGGGCGAGTACCGCTCGCTGTTCAAGGGACAGGGGATGGAGTTCGCCGAGGTGCGTGAGTATCAGCCCGGCGACGAGGTGCGCGCGATCGATTGGAATGTCTCGGCGCGCATGGGCAAGCCGTTCGTCAAGCGCTACGTCGAGGAACGCGAACTCACCGTCATGCTCGCGGTCGATCTCTCCGGCTCCTCCCGGTTCGGTACCCGCGCCCGCTTCAAGCACGACCTCGCCATCGAACTCGCGGGCGTGCTCTCGCTGGCCGCGGTGCGCAACAATGACCGGGTCGGGCTCATGCTCTTCAGCGATCGCGTGGAGCACGCGTTGCCGCCTCGGAAGGGACGCAAGCACGCCCTCCGGCTCATTCGTGACCTCCTCACCGTAGAGCCTACGGGACGTGGGACTTCCATGGCCGTCACGGTCGATCGGCTCATGCGGTTGCTGCCGCATCGCAGTGTGGTGTTCCTCGCCTCTGATTTTCTGACCGCCGATATCGAGAAGCCGCTCGCGCGTCTGGCGCAGCGGCACGACGTCATCGCCGTCACGCTCGAGGATCCGGCCGAACGCGTGCTCCCCGATATCGGGCCGGCCCGTCTCGAAGATCCCGAAACGGGCGAAGTGCTCGAGATCGATACCTCGCACCCCGCGGTGCGGGCGGCCTTCGCACAACGCATCGCGACCGAGGACGACGCGCGGCGCAAACTGTTCGGCCGGCTCGGGCTCGACGAGATCATCGTGCACACCGAGCACGGCTACGTGGATGCGCTGCTCGCGTTCTTTCGCGCGCGTTCGCGTCGGCCCCATGGGGCCGTGCGCGCGGGGCCGCGCGGCACGCTCGGCGACGCGGCGCGCGGTGTCGCCTCACCAAGCGCGGTGCGCGGCCGGTGAGGCACATGGGTCTGCGCGCGCATCGCGTGGGGAGCATCACTCACCGGGCGGTGGCGGCACTCGCCGCGGCTGTCCTTTACGCGCATCCCCTCTTCGCACAGGCCGTCGACACGGCCTTCCTGGCACCGCGTTCGGGCAACCGCATTCGGGCGGGGTCGCTCGTGCAGCCCGACACGGTGGAAGTGGGCGATGTGTTTACCTACGTCGTGACCGTGGCCGTGCCCGCTGACGCGCGCGTGGAGTGGCCCACCATCGCCGATTCCGCGGCGGTTGTCGCCATGCGCGGGCCGGTGAAGGTCATCGACGAAGGCACCAAGCTCGGCGGGCGGCGGGAGCGCGGAGTCTACACGCTGAGTGCGTGGGACGTGGGGCGTCTCGCGATCAGCATGCCCGACATGATCGTGCGAATGGGCGCATCGGTCGTGAAGGTGCCGATGGGTGACGCGACCATTTTCGTGCGCAGCGTACTGCCGGGAGACAGCACCCAACACCGCCCCAAGCCGGCACGCGAGCTCTTTCCGCGTGTCGTCCCGTGGTGGCAACAGTGGTGGCCCGCGCTCCTCGTGCTCGCCGCGTTGGCGGTGCTCTGGTGGATGTGGCGTCGCCGTCGGCACGCCAGGCCCGCGGCGCTTGGCCAGCGAGTGCTCGATCCATTCGCGCGCGCGCAGCACGAATTCGACCGTCTTGAGCGGCTCGGGCTGGCGGATGCCGGAGAGGCCGGGCGGTTCGTCGCGCTCTCGCTCGACGTGCTCCGGTGGTATCTCGCGGCGCGATTGCCGGCGGCGACGCTCTCGCTTACCTCGGACGAACTGATTGCCGCCGTCGGTGACGATCCGCGGATCCCGCGTGATCGCCTCTGGTCGCTGCTGACCGATGCCGACGACATCAAGTTCGCCGCCTGCCTCGTGTCGCCCAAGCGGGCGGGTGAGCTTGCCGCCGCCGCTCGGCACATCGTCGACCACATCGAGGGTGCGGATCAGGCGCAACGCGCGGCGGAAGCAGCCGCCCACCGAGCCGCCGAAGAGGCGGCCGCGCGCGAGGCGCAGGAAGGCGAAGACCGTGCCCGCCGAGCATCGCGGGCCTCTCGGGGCCCGACGTCCGGGGCTGACCGGTGATGTCGACGGACTCGCTGGGAATGGGCGCGTACTGGCGCGAACAGCTCGAGGCGCTGTCGCTGTTCGGCCTCAGTTTTGGGCAGCCCACAGTGTTGCTGCTGCTGGGGCTGTTGCCGCTCTGGTTGTGGTGGCACCACCGGCGCGACCGTGCGCAGCCCACCATCGCCTTCTCCCGGCTCCCGGTGCTTGCCGATGGGCCGCAGCCGTCGTTGCATGCTCGGCGGTGGCTGCCGCGCCTTCGCGCGCTGGCGATGGGCGGGCTCATCGTCGCCATCGCACAGCCGCGGTCGGGCGCGCGGGCCGAACGCGTGAACAGCGATGGGATCGATATCGCGCTCACCATCGACATTTCGAGCTCAATGCTCGCCGAAGACTTCCAGCCGCAGAATCGCATGGAAGTGGCGCGCGAGAAGCTCAAACGCTTTGTCATGGGGCGCAAGACGGATCGCGTGGGGCTCGTGGCGTTCTCCGGTGAGGCGCTCACGCAGGTCCCACTTACCACGGATTACCCCGTGGTGCTCGCGGCCATCGATAACCTGCAGGTGGGCCAACTCGAAGATGGCACCGCGATCGGGACGGCCATCGCCACCGCGGCCAATCGCCTGCGCAACTCGCCGGGGCGCTCCCGCGTGATGGTGCTGCTCACCGATGGCGAAAACAATCGAGGCGCCATCGATCCGCGAACGGCGGCACAGGCCGCCGGCGCCTTCGGTATTCGCATCTACACCATCGGTGTCGGCAGCGAGGGGATGGCACCCGTGCCGGTGGGGCGCGGGCTCTTCGGACTGCGCTACGAGAACCGGCCGGTGAAGATCGACGAGCCCCTCCTCACCGAGATTGCCGCCACCACCGGTGGCAAGTACTTCCGCGCGAAGGACGCAGCAGCCCTGCAGGCGATCTACGAGCAGATCGATCGATTGGAGCGCTCCGCGGTCGAAGCCAAGGCGTTCATTCGCTACACCGAGCAGTTCCGCTGGCCGTTGCTGTTCGGGGTCGTCGCGCTCGTCGGTGAACTCTGGCTCCGCGCACGGCGCGGTATGCTGCCGTGAGTCACCCATGAACCTCCTCGCACCACTCACCATTCCTCTGGGCGAGAACCTGCCGCCGCTGGTGCTCGATACCCCGTGGTTGGCACTCCTCGCCATCGCGCTGCCGCTGTGTGTCTGGTGGCTGCGCCGCCAGCAGTGGCGGCAACGTGAACGACGTCTGGCGCGCTTTGCCGATCCTGCCGCGCTTGCCCGTCTGGTCCCGTCGAGCGGGGGCGGAGAACGTCGACGCACATGGCGATTGATGCTGGTCGCGGTATTGATGGGGTTGGCCATGGCCGGCCCGCGCTGGGGGCTCACGCGCGGACCGGTGAGTGCGCGCGGTATCGACATGGCCATCGCGCTCGATGCCTCCCTGTCCATGATGGCGCCCGACGAGAAGCCCAATCGCCTCGAGCGCATGAAGCAGGAAGTACGCCGCCTGCGCGCCATGTCGCAGGCCGACCGCGTGGCGCTCATCGCCTTCGCAGGGCGCAGCTACATCCTCACCCCCCTCACCAGCGACGACGGCGCGCTCGAGTTGTTCCTCGAGAATCTCGACCCGAGTGTCGTCGGACAGGCCGGAAGTTCCATCGCCAAAGCCATACGGCAGGGGACCGAGCTGTTGCTCGCAAGCGACGCCAGCGCCGATCGCGCGCTGGTGGTCATGACCGACGGCGAATCCTTCGACGCGGTGGAAGACGTGGAAACTGCCGCGCGCGACGCTGGCGCTAAGGGCATCAGTGTCGTGACGGTAGGCTTTGGGACCACCAAGGGCAGCACCATCCCCATCCGAGATGGGTCGTCGGTCAAAGCCAAGACCGATGACGACGGCAATGTGGTGATCACGCGCTACGCCCCAGCCTTGCTGGAGAAGGCCGCGACGGCCGCGAACGGCACGTTCATTCCGGCGGAGGTCTCCGACAAGGCGACGCGTATTCGTGGGGCGCTCAAGTCGTTGCGCACGGCACGACGGGCCATCGATACGCGTGAGGATCATCTGCCGCGCTTCCTGTGGTTACTCGTGCCCGCACTGCTGTTGCTCGTCTACGATGCCTGGCGTCTGTCGGCGCCGGCGTCCATCGCACAGCGCCGTTCCGACGCGCGCGCCATCGGCGCTGCGCCGTCCGCCTGGATCGTCTGGCTCCTCGTGCTCGTACCCGGCACGTTCATTGGCTGCGCCACCGAACCCGATCCCGCGGCGCTGTTCAAGGAGGGGCGCGTGGCAGAGGCGGTCGCCGCCTATCGCGCGATGGTCGCGCAGGGTGATGCATCGGCGCGCACCGCCTACAATCTCGGGACCGCCGTGCTCGGCGCCGATTCGGTGCAGGAAGCGCAGGCGCTGCTCGAGTCAGTCATCAAGAACAGTGAAGGCGACGTGCGTGCTCGGGCGCGCTTCAACGCCGGGGTGGCGGCACTCCAGCAGGGACGCGCGGCCAACAACCCCGAAGCCGAACAGCAACTCGCTGCGGCGCGCGCGGCATATCGCGCCTATCTCACTGAACGTCCGGGATATGCGGACGCCAAGTGGAACTTCGAACTCGCGTTGCGCAAGCAGCCGCCGCAGGGCGGCGGGGGCGGTGGCGGCGGGGGCGGTGGCAACGACCGGAATAATGATCCGCAGCCGCAGCCACAGTCACAGGGCGGGCTCGATCAGCGGCAGGCCGATGCACTACTCAACAGTGCGGCGCGCGAGGAAAAGGACGTGCAGGGGCGGAGGCAGCGTCAGGGGCGCGTGCCGCCCGGCGGGAAGGACTGGTGATACGTCGCGTGGAGGCACGCTGGCCTCGTGTGTTCGCGATGGTACTCGCCCTCGGCGCGTTCGTCACGATGAGTGCCGGTGCGTCGCAGGTCGCTGCGCAGCCATCGCCCACCGCCATCATCCAGCGTATCCGAAGTACGGGAAACCGACCCATCGATTTTCACGCCGCCGCGTTTCCCGACACGGTCTACGTGGGGCAGCAGGTCACCTATCAGGTTGCCGTGCTGTTGAGCGAAGAGGCTCGTGGCCGTCTCCGGCGCAATCCGGAGTTTCTGCCGCCCGAACTGCGTGGACTGCTGGCGTACGAATTGGGGGCGCCCACGCGGGTACCGTCGCGTGCGTACGGCGGACCGCGCTCGTATGAGGCGCATGTGTTCCAGCGTGCACTGTTCGGCGTCACCGCCGGGCCCCTGCGCGTACCCTCGCCACAGCTCACGTACAGTCTGCCACAGTCGGCCAGCTATTTCAGTCGCGAGGAGCGCTTCACGGTGCGCGCCGAGAGCGCGCAGCTCATCATCAAGCCGCTGCCAGTCGAGGGGCGACCCACCGACTTCACGGGGGCGGTCGGGGTGCTTCGGGCCAGCACGCGCCTGTCGGCGTTTGAGGCTCGCGTCGGTGATCCGATGGTGCTCACGGTGCGCATCGAAGGCACCGGTAACGTCCGGCTCTTTCCCCGCCCGCCGTTGGAAGTCTCGTGGGCCACCGTGGTGCCTGGGAATGAGCGGCTGCAGATGGATACCAGTGGGGCGCTCGTACGGGGCGCGAAGGAGTTCGATTTTCTCCTCACGCCCACGCGCGACGGTGCCGTTACGCTGCCTGTCATCCGGTATGTGTATTTCGATCCGTATCGCAGTCTCTACGCAGTGGCGGAGACGCAGCCCGCGGACGTGCGCGTGGCGGCTGGTGAGCTCGCCGCAACGGGCAGCGAGGACCAGGCGGAGCAGCTGGCGCTGCGCGCGTGGCGCCGAAGCTCTACCGCCACGCTGTCGGAACTGTCGCCATCCGTGCGCAACGCTACGGGGGCGTTCGTGCTGCTGCTACCGGTGCCTGCACTGGTGGCGCTGGTCGCCCGCGCACGACGCCGACGGTCCTCGGATCGTGCCGCCACGACGGTGACACCCCCACGCGAACCCACCGTGCACGACGCCTCGCCGGCGGGGCAGGCGCGTCGGGCGCGCCGTACGGTGCTCGCGGTGCTCGCCGAGCGGCTCCAAGTGGCCCCCACCGACCTGGTGGCGCCGGGCGATGTCGAGCGCGTACTCCGACGTCGCGGGGTGACGCGCGCCACCACGGCTGCGCTTGTCGTACTCCTCGATGATCTCGCACGCGTGGGCTTCGGCCCGGCATCGATCACCGCGGGCGACATTACCCCCCTGGAGCATCGCGCGCGTCAGCTGCTCGACGCGGTCCATGCGGAAGCCGTGACGCACGGTCGTACGCCGCTCTGGCGGCGCCGGGCGTCGCGGCGTGGCACGCTGGCGCTGTGCCTCGCACTGCCGTTCGGTGCGCTGGTCCGTCCATCGGCCGTTCGCGCGCAGTCCACCATGGCAACAGGGACACCGGCCGTGGTGGCGTGCACCACCGCCGTCGATCCCACGGTCGCGAACGTGAACGCCGCACCCGCGGCACCGCGGAGCGTTCCCACGCCACTCGATCTCCTCGTGGGCGAGGGAACGGCGGCGTACGCGGCTCGCCGCTATGCGGCCGCCACGCAGCGGTTGGCCGTCGCCGCGGCAGCCTGTCCGCGCGACGTCGACCTGCTGGTCAATTGGGGCACCGCCGCCTGGGCCGCCAACGACACCGTGTCGGCCGTAATGGCATGGCAGCGCGCCGCGCGCCTCGACCCGCTGGCGGCCGACGTGCAGGCGCGCATGGCGCTGCTTCCCGCAGGCGCGCGCGGTGGCCTTGCCGCCATCCCCATGATCCCCGTCGTCCCCTTGGCGGTGCTGGCCGTGGTCGCCTGGGGGCTCGCGTGGCTGCTTCTCTTCGCGTCATGGCGTTCCGTTCAACGACGTAGCGCACTGGAAGCATCGGCGCTCGTGCTGATCGTCGGCGCCATCGCTGCCGGTGCCGCCGCGTGGCGGGGCGCCCAGGCCCTTGACGGCACCGGGCTCGCGATTATCCGACGTCCCGAAACGCTGCGGAGTGCGCCCGGTTTCGAAGCCGCCACGGTGGGTGGGGTGTCCACCGGCGATGTGGTGCGCATGAGTACCGTGCAGGAAGGCTGGTCGCGCGTCATGCTGGCCGATGGCCGCGATGGATGGCTCCCGGCCTCACGACTCGCCCCACTCGTCGCGGACACCCCGATCCGGTAAGCTTCGGGATGCCGCGCATCGCCGTTCTCCCGAGTGCCGTTGCCGACCAGATCGCCGCGGGCGAGGTGGTCGAGCGGCCGGCGTCTGTCGTGAAGGAAGTGGTCGAGAATGCGCTCGATGCCGGTGCCACCACCGTCGACGTCACCGTCGAGGAGGGGGGGCGCGCCCTCATCCGCATCGCCGATGACGGCTGTGGTATGGATCGTGACGATGCCGTGCTGGCGCTCTCGCGCCACGCCACCTCCAAGATCACCGCGGCCGAACAGCTGGTGGGCGTGCGCAGCTTCGGTTTCCGCGGTGAGGCGCTGCCGGCCATTGCATCGGTATCGGAGCTGCACATCGAAACGGCGCCGGAAGACGGGGCCGGGACGTCGGTGCGGGTGGCGGGTGGCGCTCTGCCGGACGTGCGGGATGCGGCGCGCCGCCGCGGCACCACCGTGTCGGTGCATCGCCTCTTCTACAACACACCGGCCCGGCAGAAATTCCTCCGCAGCCCGCGCAGTGAGTGGCGCAGCGTTCTCGAGACCATGCACGCCATCGCCACCCTGCGGCGCGATGTGCACTTCACCGTGCGCCACGATGGCAAGCTCGCACTCGATCTGCCGGCGGTGCCGACGCTCCGCGCGCGCCTCATGGCACTCTGGGGTGCGCGTGAGCTCGATCGCTTCGTCGATGTCGACGATGTACAAGGGCCCGTGCATGTCACCGGTCTCGTAGAGCGCCCCGCCGACGTCGGCACGGCATCGCGACGCGTGCTGCTCATCGTGAACGGACGGCTCATCCGCGACCATGGGCTCGTGCGCGCGGCCGAAGCGGCCTACAAGTCCACGCTCCCCTCGGGCGTTCGCCCCTCGCTGGTACTGCAGGTGCACGTCCCCGGCGGCGACGTGGACGTCAACGTGCATCCCGCGAAGGCTGAGGTGCGCTTCCGCGACCGATGGCCCATCGAGCGCGCGGTCGAGCAGGCCGTGCGCCGCGCGCTCGGGCTCTTCGAGGCGTCGGCCGGACTCGGCGGGTGGCGCACGTACACTCCGGCTGTTGCGCCGTCGCCATCCTGGCGCCCCGAAGGGACCCCGCTCGAACCGATGGCGCTACGCATCGCCAAGTCGCTCGATGGCCTCTTCGCCACGCGCGACGAACTCGCGGCCGCGCCGGCGTTCGATTCGCCGCCGTGGGAAGACACGGGCGTACCCACCGTCGGCCACGGCACGCCAGCGCCCGCACCGCCGGAAGACGCGACCCTCGGCGCGGTGTCGCCCGAACCGATCGTCGTGCCGCCGCTCCTGCAGTTGCGGCGGACATATCTCATGTTCGAGCACGACGAAGGGGTGGTCCTCATCGACCAGCACTCCGCGCACGAACGCGTGCTCTATGAGCGCTTCCTTGGCGTACTCGAACGTGGCGAAGCACCGTCGCAGCGACTGCTCTTTCCCATGACGCTGCACCTCGCGCCCGCCGAGGCGGACGCGTTCGAGGCGAGTCGCGATCTCTTCGCCAAGCTCGGCTTCGAAATCGATCACTTCGGCGGCAGCACGTTACTCGTGAACGCCGTGCCCATGCCGCATCCGCGCTTCGATGCCGAACGGTGCCTGCGGGATACACTCGCCGCGATGACCGGTGACCGTTCGGCGAGTGCCCACGCCCGCCACGAGCGCCTCGCTGCCACCTTCGCCTGCAAGGCAGCCATCAAGGCCGGCGATGCGATGTCACCGGGCGAGATGCGCGCCCTGTACATCGCGCTCGCCGAAACGACGCTGCCGGCCCACGACGTACACGGGCGTAGCACGATCGTCCGACTCTCCTGGGATGAACTCGATCGACGCTTCGGGCGCAAGTAGCCCGCACCGCGACGCCGGCATGGCTCGCGCGGTGACCGCGTGTATCGTCGGGCCGACCGCCGCCGGCAAGAGCGCGTTGGCCATGGCGCTCGCGGAAGCGAACGGGCTGGCTATCGTCAGCGCGGACTCGCGCCAGGTCTACACGGGCTTCGATGTCGGAACCGCGAAGCCGACCCGCGCGGAACGGGACTCCGTTCCGCACTTCGGTCTCGACATCGTCGATCCGCGCGAGCGCTACTCGGCACATCGCTGGGCCGCCGACGCCGATACCTGGTGCACACAGGCGACCACGGCCGGTACACCCGCGGTGATCGTGGGCGGTACGGGCCTGTACGTGCGCGCCTTCGTACAACCATTCGACGCGGTGCCCACCCTCGATGCGAACCGGCGTGAAGCGCTCGAACCATTTCTGGCCACGCTCGATCGCGACACCCTGCAGCGCTGGTGTACACGCCTTGATCCGGCACGCGCCGAGCTCGGACGCACCCAGCAGCTCCGGGCCGTGGAGACGGCGCTGCTGTCCGGGACCCGGCTCAGTGAGCATCTGCATGATGGACGCCCCGAGGCGCGGGTCGTCCGCTATCTTGTGGTGGATCCGGGGCCCGTCCTGTCCACGCGCATCGCGGAGCGGGTGCACGCGATGGTCGCCAACGGATTCGTCGAGGAAATCGAACGGCTGCGCGAGGTGGTGCCGCCCGACGCACCGGCGTGGAACGCCAGCGGCTATGGGGTCATGCGCGCCGCCGTCGAAGGGACCATCTCGATGGCGGCGGCGGTCGAACGCGTCGTTATCGAGACACGACAGTACGCCAAGCGCCAACGTACGTGGTTCAGGCACCAGTTGCCCGCCGGTACCGTTACGCTGGTGAATCCGTTGGATGGTGACGCCGTCAGGCAGGCGCAGCAGTGGTGGAACACCATCGGTACCGCTCCGGCGGCATCGTCGCAGTCGGGGTAACGCCGGGAGGCGGCTCATGAAGATCGGTATCACCTGCTATCCCACCTACGGTGGCTCCGGCGCTCTCGCCACCGAGCTCGGTATCGCGCTCGCGGCGCGAGGCCACGAGGTGCATTTCATCACGTACGCGCAGCCGTTCCGGCTCCCAAGCTTCCTGCCGCGCGTGTACTTCCACGAAGTCGATGTGGGGCGCTATCCGCTGTTCGAGTATCCGCCGTACGATCTCGCGCTCGCCGTGCGCATGCACGAAGTCGTTCGTGATCACCAGCTCGACGTGCTGCACTGCCACTACGCCATTCCCCACGCCACGAGTGCGTGGATCGCGCGCTCGATGTTGCGCGAGGAGGGGCGGGATGTGAAGGTGGTGACCACCCTGCACGGCACCGACATCACCATCGTGGGGCAGGAGCGTTCGTTCTTCTCGATCACCAAGTTCTCCATCGAGAAATCGCACGCCGTGACGGCCGTGTCGGAGTATTTGCGCGACGAGACCTATCGGGCGTTCGGGTGCGTCGGATGTCATGTGGAGGTCATCCACAACTTCATCGATCCGGCACTGTTCGATCGCGGTCGGCACGTGTTCCCCATCCCGGCCGATGTCATCCGCGGCCGCAAGGTGGTCATGCACATCTCCAACTTCCGCCCGGTAAAGCGGGTGCGCGACATCGTGAAGACCTTCGCGCGCATCGACCGGGAGGTGCCATCGGTATTGGTGATGGTGGGCGACGGTCCCGAGCGCGTTGAAGCCGAGGCCGAGGCGCGCGATCTCGGCGTGGCCGACCACGTGCTCTTTCTCGGCAAGATCGATGCGATCGCCCCGCTCCTCGCTGGCGCTGATCTCTTTTTGCTCACGAGTGACAAAGAAAGCTTCGGCCTGAGCGCACTCGAGGCGTTGGCGACCGGGGTGCCTGTTATCGGGGCGGAGGCTGGTGGGCTGCCGGAGGTGGTCACGCATGGCGTGACCGGGTTCCTCTACCCCGTCGGTGACGTGGAGAGCATGGCGCGCGCCGGCGTTGCGTTGCTCAGCGATCCCGTGCGGTGGCAGACCATGAGTGACGCCGCCGCCGCCGACGCCCGGATGCGATTCTCGGAGTCCGCGGTGGTGGCGCAGTATGAAGCGCTGTACGAACGCACGCTGCGCGAGCCCTCGCGCAGTCCCGCGGGCCCCCTTGATGGTGCGCCCCTCTCCTCTCTCGTCGGCACGTCGTGACGAATTTTCAGGCCATCGTGCTCGGGCTCGTGCAGGGCCTCACCGAGTTGCTGCCCGTCTCCAGCAGTGCGCATCTCGCACTCACCCCCTATCTGCTTGGCTGGCAGGATCCCGGGCTGTCCTTCGACGTGGCGCTGCACTTCGGCACCCTCGTGGCGCTCATGTGGTACTTCCGCGCCGAGTGGGTCGACATGACACGCAGCGCCTTCAGCATCGTGCGCACCCGCCGTGTGGAAACGGTACACGATCGGCGGTTGGTGTATCTGATGGTGGCGACAGTGCCGGCCGGCGTCGGCGGGCTGCTGCTCAATGATCTGGCCAAGACCACGTTTCGGTCGCCCTACATCATTGGCACCACGCTCATCCTGCTCGGCGTGCTGCTCTGGGCCATCGACAAGTGGAGCGTACGCTCGCGCAGCATCGAGGAGGTCACCCTGCGCGATGCCATCATCGTGGGCTGCGCTCAGGTGCTGGCGCTCGTGCCCGGCGTGTCGCGTTCCGGTTCCACCATCACGGCGGGCCGCCTGCTGCACCTCGATCGGCCGAGCGCGGCGCGCTTCAGCTTTCTCATGAGCATGCCCATTACCGTGGCGGCGGTGCTGAAGGAGGCGCCGGAGGCGCTCCGGGCTGAGGGGCTGTCCATGCCGTTGCTCTACGGGGTTATTGCCGCGGCTGTCAGCAGCTGGCTCGCGATCACCGTGTTGCTGCGCTACGTGAGTAAACACAGCTTCGGTATCTTCGCGCTGTACCGCGTCGTGCTGGCGTGCGTCGTGTTCTACACGCTGGCCACACGTGGCGGCTGACGGTACGCGAGTCACGGCGCCTGCACCGGGGCTCGCCGCGCAGCTGGGGCTCGTCCGTCTCGATTACCATGTGCGCGTCACGTCGACCATGGACGTGGCACACGCGCTCGCCGAGGAAGGGGCGCCGGCGGGTACGCTGGTCCTGGCGTCGTCGCAGGCGGCCGGGCGGGGGCGCAGCGGGAAGACGTGGACATCGGAGCCCGATGCCGGGTTGTGGTGCACCCTCATCGAACGGCCGCGTGATGGCCGCGCACTCGAGGTGCTCGCACTGCGTGTCGGGTTGCATCTCGCGCAGGCATTGGCGCCCGTCGTCGATGGGACCCTGCAGCTCAAGTGGCCCAACGACCTGTATGTGGGCGTGCGCAAGCTTGGTGGCATCCTCATCGAAGTGCGGTGGCGCGACGCGCGCCCCGAGTGGGTCGCCATTGGCGTGGGCATCAATCGCGTGGTGCCGGCTGGTTTTCCCGACGTGGCCCATGTGCGGAATGGGATTACGCGCGACGCGCTGCTCGCCGTGGTCGCGCCCGCGTTACGCCAGGCGGCCGCGGCGGATGGTGTACTCACCACGCACGAGTGCGAAGCGTGGGCCGCGCGCGATCTGGCTGTTGGCCGACGTGTGCTCTCACCGGCGCAGGGCGCGGTGCAGGGGATCACCCCCAACGGTGCCGTCGTCATCGCCACAGAGACGGGCACGATCGCCTGTCACAGCGGCAGCCTGATCTTCGAATAGCGGCCCGGTGCCGTGCGGGGAAGCGCGTGAACACGGAGATCACCGAGGCTGGTGAGGGCACCGAGCACGGCCCGGCGTGGCGTGCCTCGGCTTGCGAGCCCGCCCCCCTCCATGCCCTCACCCCCCTCGGTGATCTCTGTGTGGTCGCGGTTCCCCGAGTCAGCCAAGGCCGGCTGCCATTTTGACGCGCCACCGCCAATGCGCTTGCCACGATGGCAAAGGGTTCTGCCTATCTGGCAAGTTGCTAAACTGTTGCAATGTATGGGTTTAGCGGTCTTCTTCGCCCCTTGACGCGCCTCTGGCGACCTCCTAGCTTTCACCTCGTTAGCACTCACTCGCTGTGAGTGCTAATCCATTTCCAGTCCGTTCCCCTGACACAGCACCAGGAGATCATCTCGTATGTCCAAGGTCGCGCCGCTCGCGGATCGCGTTGTCGTGAAGCCGCTCGAAGAGGCGGAGCAGATGCGCGGTGGGTTGTACATCCCCGATACCGCGAAGGAAAAGCCGCAGCAGGGTAACATCGTCGCCGTGGGCCCCGGCCGCTTCGAGAAGGATGCCCGCGTCCCGATGGACGTGAAGGTCGGCGACAAGGTCCTGTACGGAAAGTACAGCGGCACCGAAGTGACCATCGAGGGCGAGCAGCTGCTCATCCTTCGTGAGTCCGATATCCTCGCCGTGATCAACTGAACCGCACTCTAACTCCATTCAGCAACCATGGCTGCCAAGGAACTGCATTTCAACACTGAGGCGCGCGCGGCTCTCAAGCGCGGCGTCGATCAGCTCGCCGAAGCGGTGAAGGTCACGCTCGGCCCCAAGGGTCGCAACGTCGTCATCGACAAGAAGTTCGGCGCCCCGACGGTCACCAAGGACGGTGTGACGGTCGCGAAGGAAATCGAACTCGCCGATCCGATCGAAAACATGGGCGCGCAGATGGTGAAGGAAGTCGCGACCAAGACGTCGGACCTCGCCGGTGACGGCACCACGACCGCCACGGTGCTCGCCCAGGCCATCTTCCGTGAAGGCCTCAAGAACGTCACGGCCGGTTCCAACCCGATGGCGCTCAAGCGCGGTATCGAGAAGGCCGTCGCCGCGATCGTCGACGAGCTCAAGAAGATCTCCGTGCCCACCACGGGCAAGAAGGAGATCGCGCAGGTCGGCACCATCTCGGCCAACAACGATCCCGAGATCGGCAACCTCATCGCGGAAGCGATGGAGAAGGTCGGCAAGGACGGCGTGATCACCGTCGAAGAGGCCAAGGGCCTCGAGACGACCCTCGAGACCGTCGACGGTATGCAGTTCGACCGCGGCTATCTCTCGCCGTACTTCGTCACGGACCCGGAGAAGATGGAGGCCGTGCTCGAGAACGCCCTCATCCTCATCCACGACAAGAAGATCTCGGCCATGAAGGACCTCCTCCCGGTCCTCGAGAAGGTGGCGCAGCTCGGCAAGCCCCTCCTCATCATCGCTGAAGACGTCGAAGGCGAAGCCCTCGCGACGCTCGTCGTGAACAAGCTCCGCGGCACGCTCCGCATCGTCGCCGTGAAGGCGCCGGGCTTCGGCGATCGCCGCAAGGCGATGCTGCAGGACATCGCGACGCTCACGAAGGGTCAGGTCATCTCCGACGAAGTCGGCTTCAAGCTCGAGAACGCGGTCCTCACCGACCTCGGCTCGGCCAAGCGCATCGTGATCGACAAGGACAACACCACGATCATCGACGGCGCCGGTGACCAGAAGGACATCGAAGGCCGCGTGAAGGAAATCC
>Ga0164293_10000556_pt1 | contig 29827 bp, 30 predicted proteins | sample GEODES118metaG_FD_111487 | JGI IMG/M metagenome (GOLD analysis project Ga0164293, IMG submission 111487) | Eutrophic lake water microbial communities from Lake Mendota, Wisconsin, USA - GEODES118 metaG | ecosystem: Environmental > Aquatic > Freshwater > Lake | place: USA: Lake Mendota...
AATCACCAACGACGGTGTGTCGATCGCCAAGGAGATCGAGCTCGAGGATCCCTACGAGCGCATTGGCGCCGAGTTGGTGAAGGAAGTGGCGAAGAAGACCGACGATGTTGCCGGTGACGGCACTACGACGGCGACCGTGTTGGCGTGGACGATGGTGCACGAAGGCCTACGCAACCTTGCCGCAGGCGCCAACCCGATGAGCCTGAAGCGTGGCATCGAGGCCGCGGTGGCTGCTGCGGTCGAGTCGATTCACGGCTTGGCAAAGGAAGTGGATTCGAAGGAGCAGATTGCTCAGGTGGCAGCGATTTCGGCCGCCGACCCGGAGATTGGCCAGATGATTTCCGAGGCCATCGACAAGGTGGGCAAGGACGGCGTAATCACCGTTGAAGAGAGCCAGACCTTCGGCATGGAGATGGACCTCGTTGAAGGTATGCGTTTCGACAAGGGTTACATCTCGCCCTACTTCGTGACCGACACCGATCGCATGGAAGCCGTTATCGACGACGCACTCTTGCTGCTCGTGGGCGGCAAGATCACGGCAGTGCGTGACCTCGTGCCCGTGCTCGAGAAGGTCATGCAGTCCGGTCGTCAGTTGGTAATCATCGCTGAAGATATTGAAGGCGAAGCGCTTGCGACGCTCGTGGTCAACAAGATTCGTGGCACGTTCAAGAGCGTGGCCGTGAAGGCGCCAGGATTCGGCGATCGCCGCAAGGCCATGCTGCAAGACATCGCCATCCTCACGGGTGGTCAAGTGATCAGCGAAGAAGTGGGCCTCAAGCTGGAGAACACCACGGTTGATTTGTTGGGCCGCGCCAAGAAGATCGTGGTGACAAAGGACGAGACCACGATCATTGAGGGCGCCGGCAGCGACGATGAGATCAAGGGCCGCATCGCCCAGATCAAGACCGAGATCGACAACACCGACAGCGACTACGACCGCGAGAAGCTCCAGGAGCGCCTCGCCAAGTTGTCGGGTGGTGTGGCCGTGCTCAAGGTGGGTGCCGCAACCGAGGTAGAGCTGAAGGAAAAGAAGCACCGCATCGAAGACGCCGTCAGCACGACGAAGGCCGCGATTGAAGAAGGCGTCGTGCCCGGCGGTGGCGTGGCGTTGCTGCGCTCGCAGGCTGCGGTGCTGAAACTGGCCGAGACTTTGACGGGCGACGAGGCCACTGGTGCCAAGTTGGTGGGTCGCTCGCTCGAGGGCCCGCTCAAGCAGATTGCCGAAAACGCGGGAATGGAGGGCGGCGTTGTTGTCGAGCGCGTGCGCTCGATGAAGGGCAGCGAGGGCTTGAATGCCGCAACTGGCGAGTACGAAGACCTTGTCAAGATCGGTGTGATCGATGCGGCCAAGGTGACTCGTTCTGCGCTGCAGAACGCTGCCTCGATTGCTGCGTTGTTCCTGACAACCGAGGCAGTGATTGCCGACAAGCCGGAAGAGAACGCACCGGCGATGCCGGGCGGAGGCATGGAGGACTTCTAATCCTCGCTCTAGCAAGTACGCAAAGCGCACGAGGGCGCGACAAGGATCTCGAGATCCTGGGTCGCGCCCTCGTCGCGTCTGGCATTGACCACGTGATTGTGGATTGGGACGACGCGTCTGTCGACTGGTCGACGTTTGATGCCGTGGTGATTCGCAGCACCTGGAACTATCACCAGCAACCCGATGCGTTTGCCGAATGGATTGAGCGCGTGAGCGCCCACACCACGTTGCACAATGCGGCCGCCATTGTGCGGTGGAACCTGGACAAGCGCTACTTAGCCGACGTAGTTGCCGCAGGGTTTCCCGTGATTGCTACGACCTTTGTCGACAATGACGCGGCGCTGGATGGTACCGACTTACGCGGTGACATCATGGTGAAGCCAACGGTGAGTGCGGGTTCTAACGACACCGCACGTTTCACAGATGCAGTCGACGATGCTCGTGGGCACGCCAAGCACATCTTGGCGGCGAGGAAAGTGGTGATGGTGCAGCCGTATCTGTCGACCATCGACTCGTACGGCGAGACCGGGTTGCTGTACTTCAATGGACAATTCAGTCACGCGTTTCGCAAAGGGGCAATTTTTGCCACCGGCGATGCGCACCACAACGGCTTGTATGTGGAGGAAGACATTGGGGAGCGAGTGGCACCCGCGCACGAACGGGACCTCGGCGACCGTGTCGTGGCATGGGTGGCCGAACGGTTCGGTCAGATGCCGTTGTACGCGCGCGTAGACGTGGTGTCGACGTCAGATTCGACTGCAGAGATCATGGAGATTGAGTTGATCGAGCCGTCGCTGTTTTTGCATACGGCAGCGCAGGCGCCAGCGAATGCTGCGCAGGCAATCGCGGCGGTGCTCTAGTTCGACTCGTCCTGCTCGCGCAGGAATTGCTCGACTTCGTCCATCAGTGTGGAGGCGTCGGCGGCATCGTCGCCGGTGTCGACCGCGAAATCGAACTGCAACTGGCCGTCATCCACTTCGTCGTCGAGGCTCATGCCGTTGTCGGTCATGGTCTCGAGGCGCTCAACGTATGCGGCGAGATCCTCATCGTCATTGACGAGTGAATCCACCTGCTCTTCGTAGCGCTGGATGAGCGTCATGACGCTGGAAACTGGTGCAGGTGTGCCGATGATTTCACACGCGCGGCGCATGAGCGACAAGGACGCCTTGGGCGATGGCACCTGCGAGGCATATGCGGGCACTGCACCCCACAGCGCCACTGACGGCATTGCCACCGTTGCGCATGCGTCGTGCAACACGCCGACGATGCCGACGGGTCCTTCGTAGCGCGAGCGTTGCAGATCGAAGCGCTCGATGAGATCGAGATCGGTTGCCGTGCCAATGATTTGCACTGGCCGACTGTGTGGCACGTCGGCGAGGAGTGCGCCGAGGGTAACGATGAGCGAGGAAGCAAAATGATTTGCCACGCCCATGATTTGGTCGGTGAAGGTGCGCCACCGCAGACTGGGTTCTGGGCCGAGCACGAGGATGAGGTCGCCGCCCGCGCCCGCCACATGCCAGAGGCCAACGGTGGGCCACACGATGCTGCGAGTCGTGCCATCTTTCAGGCGCACGTGAGGACGGATGGTGGCGAAGTCGGTGAACGGCTCGGGGTCGATCTCGGCAAGAGGTTGAGCACCCCACCCTTCGATGAGGTTGCGCACGGCGTTCGAGGCGGCGTCGGCGGCATCGTTCCAACCCGTGAAGGCAGTGACGATGGTGGGTTGAGTGAGTGCCGGCTTCGACAGCCACCGGACATGCTCAAGCGAGGACATCTGGCCTCACCCTACCGACGGCGACTCCTGATCGGAATCAGACGCCGATCAATGATGCGGATGACGAATTTGGTCAGCGACCACAGTGATGCAGTGAGGAGCCGAGGGGTGCTGATGAGGCCTTCGCGTCGTAACGTGCGAAAGGCAGCAAGTTCGGCACGCTCCATGGCAATGAGATTGCCGCTCAGCCCGCCGCCACCGAACGCGGGGTTGGCGCAGTGTGTGAGCGGAGCGTTGATCTTGAGGCAGGGGCCGTGGTGGGCTGCGATGCGCATCCACAGCAAGTAATCCTCGGCGTAGTGGTGCTCGGTCGTAAAACGTTCGGGCAGCGATCGTCGCAGCATCACCGTTGGTGTCGCGCAGCGATTCCTCACAAGAAAATCATCCAGATTGTGGCTAGTGATGGGCTCATGATCGGTGAGTTCGCCCCACGCCCCATCGATATCGAATCGGTGTGTGTGGCACGACATGGCCACATTGGGGTGCGCGATCATGACGGCCACCTGAGATTCGATCTTGCGCGGATGCCACGCATCATCGGCGTCGAGAAAAGCGATCAGGTCACCTCTGGCGTGTTCCCATCCGGTGTTGCGTGTGGCGCCAGGGCCCAAGTTGTGGTGGAGCTGATGCACCACGATGGGCAGTGGTGACTGTTGGGAGTACGTGTTGACGACGCTCACCGTGCTGTCGCTACTTGCATCGTCCACCACGATGACTTCGTTCACGGGGAGTGTCTGGTGCGCAACGCTTTCGAGCGCGCGCACAATTGTTGAAGACGAGTTGTGTGACGGAATTACCACCGACACGGTGGGCGTTGTGCTCGTCACGTGAGGAGACCGAACCAGTTCCAGTGTCCGAGCACCTTGTTTGCCACGGTTCGGTTGCTATCTCCTGCCCACATGTCGATGCGTCGCATTAACAGTGGGTCGGTGTCGTGATCATTGAAACCCCACGTGCTACACGCAGCGCGCGTGAACCCTGCTTCGCCAACACGGTTGCGCACGGAGTCATTTACGAGCCCGAATGGATACGACATGGTGTCGACTGGTTTGCCGATCACCTCGGCGAGGCGTTCGCGGCTGGCGCGCAAGTCGGACAAGCACTGATCGGGTGCGAGTTCGGTGAGCGGACGGTGACTTGCGCCATGGGCGCCGACCGTGACGAGGTCGCTTCCGGCGAGCTCGCGGAGTTGTTCGGTCGTGAGATACCGCGGGTCGCCCGAGACCAATTTGTCGGCGGTGATAAACACGTGGAACGGCAGGTTTCGACGCGTCATTTCGGGAAGGACGACGCCGAGGAGGTCGGCGTAGCCGTCATCGAAGGTGATGGCGATTCCAGTTGCGGGTTGCGAGGCAAACGGAACGATGGGTATGTCAACGCGTTGTGCAGTGGCGACAACCTGGTCGACCTGTGCCCGAAATGCGGTTGGCTTGAGGTCGTAGATGCCGTTGACATCGCCGTCCACTGGGTTGCCCACTGCGTGATAAGTGAGGACGCGAAAGCCTGGCTTGCGCGATGAGGTGACCAGCCGGTGTACTTCGCCCACGAACGTCGCCCCACGACGCTTGATGGCAAACGACGTCGTCACAGGGCCGCTCCACTCACGATGCACTGATTCTACGGTGGGGGCTCGAGGCATGACGCCGTGTGGCAAGGTAGAGAGATGCCCATTGCCGTGCGTATTGCCGACACAATAACCCCCGAGATCGTTGCTGCATTCGAACGGCTCATCCCGCAGTTGTCGTCGTCGAATCCTGCGCCGACCGAAGCAGAACTGCGGCAGATTGTCGACTCGGATTCCACGCTGTTGTTGCTTGCCGAAGAAGACAGCGTCATCGTGGGGTCGCTGACCCTCGCGCTCTTTCGTATTCCAACTGGGCTTCGAGCGTGGATTGAAGATGTTGTTGTGGATTCCGCTGCACGGGGAAAGGGCGTGGGTGAAACGCTCAATCGGTTTGCACTTGAAGAGGCAAGGCGCAGGGGCGCAACCACGGTCGACCTCACGTCACGACCCACTCGCGAGGCGGCCAACCGTTTGTATCAGCGCCTTGGATTCGTCAAGCGCGACACCAACGTCTATCGCTACGACCTCTAGCGACCGCAGATCAGCGCACGCGGTGGCAGGAGGCCACGTGGTCGTTGACCACGCCGAGGGACTGCATTGCGGCATACAGCGTGGTGGGGCCAACGAAGGTGAACCCATGCTTGAGGAGGGTTTTGCTGAGTGCAGCGGATTCGGGAGTGAGTGCCGGTACCTGAGCAAGTGAGCGGGGCGACGCTTTCGGTTTGGTGCGTTGTGCCGACCAAAACACGTTGGCGAGTGATTCACCCGATTCGGCGAGGCGCAGCGTGGCGCGCGCATTATTGATTGTCGACTCGATCTTTTTTTGGTTGCGCACGATGGCTGCGTTGTTCATGAGGCGGTTGACATCGCGCGTGGTGAAGCGCGCCACCACCTCGGGCTCGAATCCTTTGAATGCCTCGCGGAACGCCTCCCGCTTCTTGAGAATGGTGAGCCAGGACAACCCGGCTTGGAAGCCTTCGAGACAGATCTTTTCGAAGATTGCCCGTTCGTCGCGCACGGGACGGCCCCATTCGTGGTCGTGGTATTGGATGTACAGGGGATCGGCGATGCACCAGGAGCAGCGGCGTTTGCCGTCATCGCCACGAACAGTGGATGGGGTCATGACTCCATGTGTGCGCTGGGGCGCGCGACGTCCCACAGATGATGAATGGGGTCGTGGAGGAGGTATTTGCCAAAAGACTCGATGGTGAAGGCTGCACCGTCACTGCGTATGCCGAGGCGTGACCACTCGCCGGCGGTGACTGCATCGAAACGGTCGGCGAGCTCGTCGGCGGCGAGCACGAGCTCGCGACGCACGATGGCCGGGTCTTGGAGGTCGTAGCGCTCGGCGACGGCGGTGGCGTCTTGATCCCAGTTGGCAAAGGTAGGGGCAGGCTCGGTGAGCATGAGATCGAGCCGCTCGGCAAACAACCGAAATACGTCACGCACGTGACAGCCGTATTCGAGCGCCGACCACATGGCGGGTGATGGTCGTTGCCGAACGAGTGGATGGACGAGGACTGCTTCCCATTGCGAGGCGAGGTCGCGCAGGGTTGCGCCGATGTGGCGCGGCACGATGGTGGAGGCGTCGAAGGCGCAGTCTGGGCATGGCCGCTCGAGCACCCACGTCCAGTTTTTGGTGTCGGGTTCGATGGTCACGGTTGAGCGAGTTGGGCAAGTGCAAGCGCCTCGGCAAGAGACGAGGCGCCGAGCACGGTGATGCCCTTGTGTTTGACGGTGTCGATGTTGGTTGCGGGCACGATGGCTTTGGAAAAACCAAGGCGCGCGGCTTCGGCGATGCGACGCGAGGTTTGTGCCACTGAACGCACTTCGCCGCCGAGTCCGATTTCGCCACAGACGACGAGGTCGGCAGGCGCGGGCGTGTTGGTTGCCGCAGACACGAGTGCGAGCGCAAGCCCGAGGTCGCTGCCGGGTTCGCTGAGGCGCACGCCGCCAACGACTGACGCATACACCTCGTGTTGGGCGAGGCTGATGCGGGCGCGACGTTCCAGCACGGCAAGCAACATGGCGAGACGACCGGGATCGAGGCCTTGGGCGCTGCGCCGCGCCGGCGCATTGGAGGATGTGGGGTTAGTGAGTGCTTGCACTTCGACAAGGAGTGGGCGTTGGCCTTCGAGCGTGGGCACGACCACCGAACCGGGTGTGCCGGGGCGACGATCGGCAAGGAACATTTTGCTCGCATCAGGCACTCCGGCGAGACCGGACTCGGTCATTTCGAAGAGACCGAGTTCGCTTGTGGAACCGAAGCGATGTTTGACCGCGCGAAGAATACGCAGCGCGTGGTGTCGGTCGCCCTCGAACGACAACACGGTATCGACCACGTGTTCGAGCACACGCGGGCCAGCAAGCCCGCCTTCCTTGGTGACGTGCCCGACGAGGATGACGGGGATGTTGCGGCTTTTGGCCTCTTGCACAAGGCGGTAGGCGCAGCCGCGCACTTGCACTACCGAACCAGGAGTGGAACCGAGCGAGGGGTCGGCGATGGCCTGAATGCTGTCGACGACAAGCAACTCGGGCTTCACCGAGTCGAGTGCCGCAACGATGTTGGTGAGCGACGCTTCGGACAGGAGCCACAGGTTGTCGGTGAGTGCGCCGAGGCGTTCGGCGCGGAGCCGCACTTGGTGTGCGCTTTCTTCGGCCGAAACATAGAGCGAGCGGCCCGACCACGCGTGGAGTAACTGCAGCAGCAATGTGGACTTACCAATGCCTGGTTCGCCGCCGAGCAGGGACACCGACCCGGGCACCAAGCCGCCGTCGAGCACGCGATCGAGTTCGCCGATGCCGGTTGGAGTGGGCGCACTGCCCGTGGCTGCCAACGAGGTGATGGGCGCTGCGGTTCCCGGCGGCACGAGCGCCATGCCGGCGGCCAACGTGGCGGTCTCGGCGGGGCCTTCGACGTCTTCAACGAGGGAGTTCCACGCGCCGCACGCATCGCACTTGCCTGCCCATTTGGGATAGCTTGCGCCGCAGTCTCCGCAGACGTAAACGGTGCGGAGGCGTGCCATGCGGCTAGAGGTTAGGCGGTGGGTGTGCGCTTCGATCGCCGGACGCGACTGATAGTCACCGCTGCGGCAAGCACGACCATTGCCACAAGCCACAGGATGAGTAGCCATCTGAGGATGGGCTCGAAAATGCCGGCAACCGTGGAGGCGACCGCGGTGTTTTGCGTGACTGCGGCGATCGACTGGTTGCTGCCATCGAATGCCACATTCCACCGCAACACGCCCGCTTCGTTGAGCCCCGTGGTGGATACAACTTCGCCGGGCAACATTGCCTTGAAGCTGATGCCGACCGCTTGGCCAATGTCTTGACCCGACTTGGCGAGTGCGTCTTCGAACGGCGCTCCACCGATGAGGTCGACGAGTGCGGAGTCGGCAAATGCATTCAAACCGCCGGTCACCTGCATTTCACCGTTGAGAGTCCAGGTGGAGTCGGTGTCTTTGCCTTCGCGCGTGAGGCTCATGTTGCGAAAGGGACCGAACTCTGCGCTCAGCTGGTTGAGGATTGCAGTTGCTTCCTCGGGCGTATTGAACCCTTTGGAGACCCGCACTTGCAGCTCACCCTCGTCGGTGGTGGCGAAATCAGAGATGTCCCAGCCAGCTGCCTTGAGGTCGTCGAAGGCGAGTTGCTCTGACAGGTTGGGCACCGCCGCAACGACGGCGGCATTGGCAGTGGAGACGACGGCAACCGTTCCCGAGCCGTTGGGCTTGACGTTGAGTGTGACGACGGATTCCACTCGGCACGCGGCCAGTGTGACGACGAGTGCGAGCGAGACGCCAAGTAGGCGCAGGGCCCGCGTTATGCGAGACGCGACGATCACTCGGTAGCGGTGGGGCCGTCGCCGGCACCCGCCAACTCGACTGCGGCGGGGGGCTGGAAGCCTTCGACAGCGCTGAACGCCATGCGCTTTTCGCCCGGACGCTCGGGGTCATCTTCAACACCGACCACCACAATCTGGCCCGCCGTGAACTCCTTATTGAGGAGTTTCTCTGAGAGCGGATCTTCGACGAGGCGCTGCAACGCACGACGCAGCGGACGCGCGCCAAGCTGCGGGTCGTAGCCGCGTTGGGCAAGCAATTCCTTCGCCGCCTGTGTGAGTTCGAGGCCAAGGCCGAGGCCTTCGAGTTGCAGGATGAGACGCTTGCCCATGAGGTCGACCATCTGTACCACTTCGGGCATGCCGAGTTCGTGGAAGACGATGATTTCGTCGATGCGATTGAGGAACTCGGGGCGGAAGTGGCTCTTCAGTGCCTCGTTGACTTTGTCGCGCATGCGGGCATACGACATTGCTTCGTCGTTCTTGCCGAAGCCGACGTTGGCCCTGCGCAGGTCTTGCGTGCCGAGGTTAGAGGTCATAATCAGCACCGTGTTGCGGAAGTCGGTGCTACGACCCTGGGCGTCGGTCAGTCGACCTTCTTCCAGAATTTGCAGCAAGGTGTTGAACACATCAGGGTGTGCCTTTTCGATTTCATCGAACAGCACGACCGAGAACGGCTTGCGGCGCACGGCCTCGGTGAGCTGACCGCCTTCCTCGTAACCCACGTAGCCGGGGGGCGAACCGACGAGACGGCTGACCGTGTGCTTCTCCATGTATTCGCTCATGTCGAGCGAAATCAGCGCGTCGTCGTCACCGAACAAGAAGTTGGCGAGTGTCTTGGCGAGTTCGGTCTTGCCTACGCCGGTTGGGCCGAGGAAGATGAACGAGCCGCTGGGGCGCTTCGGATCTTTCAGGCCCGCGCGCGTGCGGCGGATGCTCTGGCTGACCGCCTTGATGGCGTCGTCCTGCGCGATGATGCGCTTGTGGAGCTCGTTCTCCATGTTCAGCAACTTGGCGGTTTCTTCTTCGGTCAACTTGTAGACCGGGATGCCCGTCCAGATGCTGAGCACTTCGGCGATGGCCTCTTCGTCGACTTCGTCGAACAGATCGATGCCACGTGCCTTGACGTCGGCTTCTTTGGCCGAGCGCTCTTCAAGCAGCGCGCGCTCTTGGTCGCGAAGGCGTCCTGCCTCCTCGAAACGTTGTTCTTCAACGGCGCGCTTCTTGGCTTCCTGCACCTCGGTGATGGTGTTTTCGAGTTCTTTCAAGTCGGGCGGCGTGGCCATGCGCTTGATGCGCAGGCGGCTGCCGGCTTCGTCGATGAGGTCGATGGCCTTATCGGGCAGGTGACGATCGGCGATGTAGCGATCGGCGAGGTTGGCCGCGGCCACGAGCGCCTGATCGGTGATCGTGACGCGGTGGTGCGCCTCGTACTTGTCGCGGATGCCCTTCAGGATTTCGATGGTGTGAGCAACCTCGGGCTCTTCCACCTTGACCGGTTGGAAGCGGCGCTCGAGAGCGGCGTCCTTTTCGAAGTGCTTGCGGTATTCGTCGAGCGTGGTGGCGCCGATGGTTTGCAGTTCGCCGCGAGCGAGCATGGGCTTGAGGATCGACGCCGCGTCGATGGCGCCTTCGGCTGCACCCGCACCGACGAGTGTGTGAATCTCGTCGATGAAAAGAATGATGTCACCGCGCGTCTTGATTTCCTTGAGCACCTTCTTGAGGCGCTCTTCGAAGTCACCGCGGTAGCGGCTACCGGCAACAAGTGCGCCAAGATCGAGCGTGTAGAGCTGCTTGTTGGTAAGCGTCTCGGGCACGTCATTGCGGACGATCTTTTGCGCGAGTCCTTCGACGATGGCGGTCTTACCCACGCCGGGCTCGCCGATGAGCACGGGGTTGTTTTTGGTGCGACGCGACAGGATTTGCATAACGCGTTCCATTTCGCGATGGCGACCGATCACCGGATCAAGCTTGTTGTCGCGTGCCAACTGCGTGAGGTTGCGACCGAACTGATCGAGAATCTGGCTGCCGCCCTTTTCCTGTGGCTCGTCCTTGGCGCCGACGGCCTGGCCTTCCTGCTTGCCCGCGGGGCCCTGGTAGCCGGACAGCAATTGAATGACTTGCTGGCGCACGCGGGAGAGGTCGGCACCCAACTTGACGAGCACCTGGGCAGCGACACCTTCGCCCTCGCGAATGAGGCCGAGGAGGATGTGCTCGGTGCCGATGTAGTTGTGACCCAATTGCAGCGCTTCACGCAGCGACAATTCGAGGACCTTCTTGGCGCGGGGCGTGAACGGAATATGACCCGATGGTGACGATCCACCCTGGCCGATGATTTCTTCCACCTGCGCGCGCACGGCTTCAAGAGAAATGTTGAGCGACTCGAGCGCCTTGGCGGCGACGCCTTCGCCTTCGTGAATGAGGCCGAGGAGGATGTGCTCGGTGCCGATGTAGGAGTGGTTGAGCAGGCGCGCTTCTTCCTGTGCCAGCACCACGACCCTGCGGGCCCTATCGGTAAAGCGTTCGAACACTGGAAAGACCGCCTTTTTTCGTTGCGAACCTTGGCAGAAGTGTACCTGGGGGCCGCCAGAGCCCGTTGTCGAGCGCCAATCGTCACGCTGAATTACACCAATTGCACCGGTACGTCTGATCGTGCGCTTCGTTCGCCGTTTCACAAGTGGGTTGCCTAGCCTTGTGCCATGGCCGTCGCCTCGCCCCTGCTCGAGCTGCCCCTAATGGACGCAGATCGTGATCGGGTAGAAGCCGCACTGTTGAACGCCGTGCGTACCCGCGATGCGTATCTCACGGAAATTGCGTCGCACCTCATCGTGGCCGGCGGCAAGCGCCTGCGCCCAGTGATGACGATTGCTGCCGCCCAGGTGGGCACCACCGTGCCGGTTTCGGACGACGTCATTTTGGGTGGCATTTCGTGCGAACTCGTACACCTCGGGAGCCTGTACCACGATGACGTCATGGACGAAGGCACCACCCGCCGCGGCGTGGAAACGGTGAATGCCAAATGGGGCAATCTGCAGGCGATTTTGGCGGGGGACTTTCTGCTGGCGCGGGCCTCCGAGATTGCTGCATCCCTTGGCAACGAGGTGGCGGGGCTATTGGCCCGCACGATTTCGCAACTGTGTGAGGGTCAGATCGAGGAGTTACGCCATACGTATGATCCAGTCCGTACCGTGCCGTCGTATTTGTCGAGTATCGATGGCAAGACTGCCTCGTTGTACTCCACTTCCGCGCGCATTGGTGCGTTGGTCGCCGGTCACGACAAGGCTGTTGTGGATGCGCTCACGAACTACGGCACGTCGTTTGGCATGGTGTTCCAAATTGTCGACGACATCCTTGACGTCATTGCCACCGACGCTGAGCTCGGCAAGCCAGCCGGACACGACATGGAAGAAGGTGTGTACACCCTTCCGGTGCTGCTCACGCTTGCCGAGGGCGGAGTGGTGGCTGAAGAACTGCGTGACTTGTTGGGTAAGCCACTTGACGGAGCGGAGCGTGACAAGGCGCTCGCGATCGTGCGTTCGAATTCGGGTGTGCAAGCCGCCATCGACACGGCGCGCAACTATGTGCAACTGGCCGAAGCAGAGTGCAATCGCATGCCGCAGGGTCCTGCAACAGATGCGCTGCTTGCCGCGCCCGGCGTGTTGCTCGACTCAGTTATTCGCTGATCGTTAGCGCAGTTCGTGCACGCGCATGATGAGTTCGCGTGACTGCGGGTCGAGCTGACGACCACCGATGCGCTCGGTGAGCATGATCGCCTGTGAGGGATCGTTGATGAGCCCCGACCATCTGATGTAGCCACCCATGAGGCCGATGAGGCGGTCGCTGACCTCGTCGAGATGCACCATTACCTTGACGTTGTCGCGCAGTAGGCCGCGGATGTCGCCGTAGAACACCTTGAGCCAGGGATCCATGTCGTCGAGGTTGGCGAGCGGTCGGTGGCGATAGGTGACATTCAATTCGTCGTAGTTGTGCAGGTTGTGTGGCGCGGGATTGATGGAAATGATGCAGCCGAAATTGTTTTCCCGCAGCCAGATGATTTCTTCTTGGCGTCGAACGCGACGGTGATTGTCGCCATAGCCGCCGGGTCGTTCACAGACGGCCAACTTGTCCTTGATTACCCACGTGAGGTTGCGGGGGGTGATGCCGAGAGCCCACTTGCCGCGCAGTTTCGGTGGCATCAGTGGCTAACCACTTGCGATCTCTTTGCTCGCGCGTGCGAGTTACACCCTGTGTACATCAGGCCGAGACGATACACCACAAAATTGGGGCCGTGTTCGGGTTCGGTGGGGTTAGATGCCGTTGCGTTCGATGTGCAGGCGTTGCAGGGATCTGCGCACGCGGCGGTTGGCGCCGATGTCGCAGGCGCGAGTTGCACCCCGCGCGACGTTGAGCACACGTTCGATGGTGGCCACATCGGGCGGGTAAGGATCGGCGAGCCACTGGCGCAGCGCCCTGCGCGCAAGTGGTGCCGGCGCTGCAATGAGCGCTCGGGCGTCAGTGGGGTCGAGGCCTGCAGCCAGCTCCTCGAGGTAGGTGTCGTCGTCGCGAATGACGTCCGCCTGCCGCGCGAGCACGAGCGCCACATCGCGTTCGGCGATGTGGTTGAGGAGTGGGAGGAGTTCATGACGAATGCGCGTGCGCTGAAACCGCGGGTCGTCGTTCATCGGGTCTTGTACGACGGCAATGCCCAGTGCCGCACAGAGGGCCTGCGTGTCGGCACGACGGAGATGCAGGAGTGGTTTGGTATGGCCTGGACGCATACCTGACAAGCCGCGCAGACCCGCGCCGCGCATGAGGTTGATCAATACCGTTTCTGCTTGATCGTCTGCCGTATGCCCCGTGAGCACGTCGACGGGCAACGCTGCATAGCGGGCTTCTCGAGCACGCGCCTCGAGATTGGGCCCGTCGTCAAGGCGCAGTGTGCGTGACTCGAACGCAATACCGAGGTCGGTTGCGAGTGTGCGCACGAGTGCAACCTCATTGGATGATCCATCACGCAACCCGTGATCCACATGCCATGCGGTCACCACGCATCCGTGCACGGCAGCGAGGACCATGAGCGCAACAGAGTCGGCCCCGCCTGAAACCGCGCAATGCAGATGAGAACCGGGCGGCGGAAAAGAACAACGCTCGAGCAGTTGCGCGATAGCGGATTGGCGTCGAGCCGCTTCGAGCAGCGTCGACATGGGTGACGCTGCTACTTCTGGGCGGCGCGCTGTCGTCGGTTGGGGTACTTCATGGCGGTCACCTTGGACACATAGCCAACGGCCAAACCAGCGAGCGACAACACGCCAATGATGAGCAGAATCAACCCGAGCCAGTAGTGCCAGACAACAGCAATCATGGCTATCAGCGTAGTCGCGAATTCAGGATGCGTCGAGATCGCTGTCGATACCGAAACACTGCTCAATCTTTGTCAACAGCGACGGTGGCAGGCTTTCTTCGGCTGCGGCTTGCTTGACAATGTGGCGCAGTTCGGCGTGAAACTCGAACGCTTGTTGGCAATCGGCGCAACGCTCCAGGTGCTGGGCCATTTCCTGAACGGACTCAGAGGCCAACTCGTTATCGAGAAAGCGATCGAGTTCGCGCAATGTTTCGGCGCAATCAGCCATGCGGTGTGGTGTCCTTTGACGTATCGATAAGCCGCTTGTCTGCGGCATACCCGTACAACGCCTCCTGTATCGCTTTTCTTCCCCGGTGGAGCCGCGACATGACGGTGCCCATGGGAATATCCAGGATTTCGGCGATTTCTTTATAGGAAAAGCCTTCGACATCGCTCAGCAGCACCGGGAGGAGGTAGCTCTCGGGCAGATCCTCGAGTGCGGCGCGCACTTCGGCGGCCGGGAAAAGGTCGAGCAATTGCTCCTCGGCGCTGGTGGCCAGCGATGGGAGCCGCCGGTAGAGGTAGAGGTCTTCCACCTCGCCCAGCTCGGTTTCCTGCGGTCGGCGCTGCTTGGCCCGATACCTATTTATAAAAGTGTTGGTGAGGATGCGAAAAAGCCAAGCGCGCAAGTTGGTGCCCGGCTCGAAGGATGCGTAGCTGCGGTAGGCCTTGAGATACGTCTCCTGCACAAGGTCTTCGGCGTCGGCTTGGTTTCGTGTCATGCGTAGTGCGGTGGAATACAGGCTTTGGGCGTGTTGCATCGCGTCGCGAGCGAAGTCGGAACGGTCTGCCACGTCGTCATACTAGATTTTGCGCGGAAAGGTGGGCGACGTGACCGACGTTGTAATTCGTAGTGCGGGAATGACGATGCGCGATGTCATTGACGTTGCCCGATTTGATGCACGCATTCGCTTGGACGCTTCTGCGCTCGATGCGATGGCCGCCTCGCGGAGTCATATCGATGCACTCGTTGCCTCGTCCGAACCGGTCTATGGCGTGTCGACTGGCTTTGGCGCACTTGCTAATCGCTACGTATCGGTCGAGCAGCGCGCCCAACTGCAGCGCTCGTTAATTCGCTCTCACGCCGCTGGCGTGGGTGATGCGGTTGAACGCGAAGTAGTACGCGCGCTCATGGTGCTGCGACTCAAGACGCTGGCATCGGGCCGAACTGGCGTGCGCCCGGTGGTGGCCGAAACCATGGCTGCCGTGTTGAACGCAGGCATCACGCCAGTGGTGCACGAGTTTGGTTCGCTTGGGTGCAGCGGTGACTTGGCGCCGCTTGCGCACTGCGCACTGGTGTTGATGGGTGAAGGCGAAGCCACCGACGCGCTGGGTATTGGCAGACCCGTGCCCGAATTATTGGGCGAAGCCGGCATTGCCCCGGTCGAACTGCAGGAAAAGGAAGGCCTTGCGCTCATCAACGGCACTGATGGCATGCTCGGCATGTTGATTCTGGCGATCGACGACATGACGCGACTCTGCGACTCCACCGACGTCGTTGCTGCGATGAGCGTTGAAGCGCTGATGGGTACCGACGCCGTGTTTCGCCCCGAGTTGCACGAGCCACTGCGCCCGCACCCGGGCCAGGCCACGAGTGCTGCTCGCATGTTTGGTGCGCTGCAAGGTTCGCCGATCGTGGCATCACACAAAGAAGGTGACGACCGCGTGCAGGATGCGTACTCCTTGCGCTGCGCACCACAAGTAACAGGCGCGGTGCGTGACACGCTGGCGCATGCCATCACCGTTGCCGAACGCGAGCTTGCCGCAGCCATCGACAACCCCGTGGTGCTGCCCGACGGGCGCGTGAGTTCGAACGGCAACTTCCACGGCGCACCGGTGGCCTATGTGCTCGACTTTCTTGCGATTACGTTGGCCGACCTGGCATCTATGGCGGAGCGACGCACTGATCGCATGCTCGACAAGGCTCGTTCGCATGGCTTGCCGCCGTTTCTGGCCAGCGACCCCGGCGTGGACTCGGGCATGATGATTGCCCAATACACGCAGGCTGCGCTGGTGTCGGAAAACAAGCGGCTCGCCGTACCCGCGAGCGCAGATTCCATTCCGAGCAGTGCGATGCAAGAAGATCATGTGTCGATGGGGTGGAGTGCGGCGCGCAAGTTGCGTAAAGCAGTGGCGAACGCCGAGACCGTGTGTGCAATCGAACTCATGACTGCTGCGCGAGCGCTCGACCTGCGCGAGCCACTGCAGCCTTCTCCCGTTACGGCAGCGGTGAAGCAGCGCCTCCGCGACTCAGTTGCGGGCCCGGGGCCCGATCGTTTTCTTGCGCCGGAAATTGCTGCCAGCGTCGCCTTCGTGCGCGCTGGTCGCGTGCTCGACTAACAGTCGACGGGCTCTAACGCACCAGTTGTGACGTTGTAGATCACGCCACCGACGGTGACGCCTTTTTGTAGAAGCGGAAACGATCGGATGCGGGTGACGTCGAGGGCAAGCGCCGCGCGTTGATCGCTCACGGTTCGAAACTCGAGGCTGCGCGTGTCGACGCCATGATCGTCCATGATTTGTCGGTGGATGCCCGACTCGTCGCCGCTTGCCATGCGACAGTCGGTGTGGGGCATGACGAGGATGCGTGTCACGCCGAGTAGGTATGTGGCGAGAACGAGTGTGCGCAGCACGTCGTCGGTGACACGCGCTCCAGCATTGCGCAGGATTTTCGCATCACCTGCTTGCATCCCCATCGCCGCAAGCGGACTAATGCGCGAATCCATGCAGGTGACGATGGCCAGCCCGCGCTTAGCGGTACCGGTGAGGTCGGAATTGGGGAATGACCCAACGAATGCACGATTTGCCGACAGCACGTCGACAAAGGTGTCGTGCGGAAATCCGGCTAGCGACATGGAGCCCAAGGCGGGAATTGAACCCGCGACCTACGCATTACGAGTGCGTTATCTGGGGACATCGGAACAATCGCGTTTCAACACTCTCCAGAAAAGATAAGCCCATCGAGTTATCGGGGCTTAAATGGTATGTTTTATAGATGTTGGTGCAGCATATGGATGTCTCTTTTAAGAGCACAGGTGCTGCCGTGTTCATTGTTGTTCAGACCCTCCTTACTTTGCGAGAAGCCGGAAGTTCTTGGCAACTCGCAGGCGTTGCTTTCGGCATAGTGGCGATTCAAGTGGTTGGGGGAGTGCTGCTCGTCTCGTGCGCATCCCGCTTCCTAGCGGTTCGCCACTCACTGACTCTCGCTGTCGGGTTAGGCACTTTGTTGTTTGCCATGCTTTCAGTTTTGCTCTCTCCACTTTTTTCCCTAGCGGGATTCATAATCCTGTGTTGCATACTTACGTATTTCTTAAGAAACGAACTACTAGAGAGTGTTCTTAGTTTAGTTGGTTCGCGGTCGTGGAGTGATCTCTTTATAATTGGTCTCGCATTCTCAACAATTCAATTTCTCTTTCTGTCTCAATTTCATTGGCGATTCATGATTGCGGGACTAGTCACATTGATATTGACAGTCTTTGTCAAAGTGACTCAAACCTGGTCAAGGGGGCTGTCAAGACTGCTCGTACCAACTACCTTCTTGATCTATGTCGTGATCCATGTGTGGCTTATTGCCACAGGTCGTCTCTTTGTGGTTGGACAAGGCGACTATCTGCTCTCACCCGATGCCGCAATCCAGGTCTCGATGGCGCAAGGTCTTGCGACGCTCGGGCCGTTTGATTCCGTCCTAATGGCTGGCGTGGCAGACAAGTATCACTGGCTCTCGTGGGGGTGGATAGGAAGCGTAGGCATGTTGTCCGACGGGGATTACTGGGCAACTGCCGAAGTGGTGGCCCCGGCGGTGGTTGCCGGACTCTTCTCGCTATCACTTTTAGGCTTGATTCAAACTCGGCGAATCGGTTCAGCCATTTGGGTACTTGGAATTTTGTGCATACTTGTCAGTGACTCGGCCCTCGAAAATGTGCCAACAGTTGACTTTGGAGGCTCATCGGGCTACTTCGGCTTGATTTGGCTGATGATGATCGTTCCGGTAGCACAAATTTGCATGGATGGTCTGTTGATTTCCGCGCAAGTTTGGGGAGCCATTGGAACGGTTGGGTCGTTGTTGGGCAAAGCCTCGTATGGTTTTGTCTTTATAACTACTCAGGCAATTTTGGTTGCTCTGGTCATCGCTCGGAGAAAACTGGAGTGGAAGAGTTGTGTAGCTTCGGTAATCGCACCTCTCGCTGGTCTCGTGACTTACCTTGTTTTTTTGAGATCATCAGAAAAGGGTGGCGGTGGGAACATCGCGATTAACCCGAAAACTGAAATACTTGGGTACCGCCTGATAGATCAAGTTGACCTCTTGTTTCGGGTAATCCCGCTGATTTGTCTGGTAACGCTGGCCTTCATCCACGGAATGAGACGCACTACCCCTTTGTTCTTTGGCGCGCTTGTCTCCTTCTCCTCCGTCTTCCTGCTTGACATTTGGGGAAGTGGGCCGATGTCCCTGTTCTGGGCGGGGAGTTTGATGGTCGGACTTGCCGTCCTGACGGCTGAGCCCGAAGGGCTGATCAGCCGCAATGCTTTCTTACTCATTCCAATGGTGGCTCTGGGGTCTTTCGCCGCTATGCAAATCATCTCGTGGCAGTGGGTTGGCCCCTTATTCTATGGGCCGTTAATTACTGAGGCGTTGTGGCTTGCCTTTGGCGCTTTGCTCGTCACCGGAATTCTCTTCGGACTGGTTTGGAAACCAAGTGAGAATCGCCTCAAGCAGTCAGTGATTGGACTTTTGGCGGTCTCAGTGTTCTTCAATTCGGGAACGTTTATGGCTCAAGCGTTTCGCAACGAGATTCGGCCGATCGCTGACGATCGATACGGGGTGGAGGGTCGAACCCCACCCACTACAACAGACCATGCAACGCTTCAGAACATAATAGAGGTCGCATCGTTTTTGATGCACAACCTGGAAAGAGAGGAGATCTATGCTTCAAACGTAAGTCTCCAAGGACCAATTTTGGCCGCATTCTCAGGCAAACAGTCATTCGTGGAAAGCTACCAACACTCCCATAGCAGCCCAATTGAGTACGCAAGGAGGCTTGAGATTGTTGAAGGTTTTGGCTCGCATCCTTCACAACAACTCAAAAACTTCCTCCTGTGCTCGGACGTGAGGTATTTCGTAGTTGATCTTCGAAGAAACTCGGGAGTGATACCTGATGAAAGAGAATCCTTACGAAACGAGACGCTCGTCGTTCTTGATTTGGGTAAGCAGGAAACTGCGGGCTGTACTTAGAGACCTACCGAATGCATGGTTAGTGCATAACCAGATTGGATGCCAAGAGCACTGTCAAACACTCCAACCTGCGAGAAAAAGAGAGCCCAAGGCGGGAATTGAACCCGCGACCTACGCATTACGAGTGCGTTGCTCTACCCCTGAGCTACCTGGGCCGGTCGCATCATTGTACTGCCGAGGCATGCGTCATTGACATGAGCGAAGGGCATTGCAGGAGGAGTGCTTGCAGGGCCAGTTCTTCGTTTGTGTTGAGGCCGAGTGCAGCGGTGGTTTTGTGGATGCGATGAATAGCGGTCGCGATGGTGTCGGTGTTACCCGCATTGTCGATGAGTGCGTCGCGGTAGGTGGCGGCGATGACCGCGAGCCCGTTGCGCAGTTCGTCGGTTTTGAATTTGCGAATCTGGCGCTTGTGGCGATCCTGTAGTGCCTTGCGACCGCTACCCCGTTCGCCGGTCATTGCTACACGTTCCTCAAGTTGTGCAAGTTCGCGCTCATGCTGGGCGGTGAGTGGCGCGATTGCGTCGTCGATGTGTCTAAAGAGTTCGTCGACAAGTTGAGTGACCGTGTTGCCGGTGCCGTCCAGCCGCTTCGGAACGGAGGCGAACGCCTGCTGCCGGAGAATTGCACGAGGGTCGTGGGCGAGGAGTCGCGCACGGGTGAGGTTGCCGCCAGCCATTATGGCGACCGTCTCTGCAGCAGACGGCTCGATGCCATCATTCGTAAGTGCGTCGGCAACGACATCATCGGCGAGCCGCGAAAAATTGACCACGACGCATCGTGAGTTGATGGTGGCAAGTGATGGCACGAGGTGGTCAGCCAACAGGATGAAGACAATTCGTTCGGCTGGCTCTTCGATCGTCTTCAACAGACGCACCGCTGCCGAATCGCGCATCAGATGCACTTCATGAACAACGACGATCTTGAGCTTGCCTTCGGTGGGCGTGGTGGCGGCAAGTCGGATGACGTTGTCGGCCTCCTCTTTGTCGACGGCGGCACCTTCGCGCAGTACCTCAATGACGCTGGGGTGCGAACCTTGAGCAATCAGGCGGGCGTCACGCGTGGAGGCGTCTGTCGACTCGGTCAGCAAAAGCGTGGCGAAGGCGCGCGCAGCGTCTTCCTTGCCGCAGCCTTCGGGGCCAATGAAGAGATATGCGTGTACCGGGTTGTCGGCCAGTCGCGTGAGGGCGTCGACGGCACGGTCCTGGCCGACGACGGCATCCCAGACGGACATCACGATGCCAAGTGGAGGCGTTCGATGACTTGGGTGTGAATCGTTGCGGCGAGTTCGTCCTTGGGTGGCATGCCATTGATGACGAGCCAGCGATAGGGCTCGGCCGCCGCCATTGCATTGAACCCTTCGGCGATGCGCTCAAAGAAACTGCGATCTTCGCGCTCGAAACGGTCGAGTTCACGCTTCTTGAGTCGCTCCAGCAATGTGTCGATCGGTACCTCTATATAAATGACAAGATCCGGCCATGTGTCTTGAATGGCCCACGAGTTGAAGCCACGGATGGTGGACTCGCCGAGGCCACGGCCGAAGCCTTGGTAGGCGAGCGACGAATACACGCTGCGGTCGCTGACGACGTGGCGACCCGATTGGATGGCCGGCAAGATCACGTCTTGGACATGCTGCGCGCGGTCAGCCGCCATCATCAACGCCTCGGCGCGGGGCGACAATGACGTGTTGTTTGCGTCCAGCATGGCGGCGCGCAACGACGCTCCGATCGGCGTGCCGCCCGGCTCGCGGGTAGCGACTGCGTCAAGAGCGGCCGCGAGTCGGGTGACATGCGTCGACTTGCCGCACCCTTCGAGCCCTTCAAAGGCGATGTACTTGCCCCGCATCATGCAGGAAGTTTGGCAGATTTCTTGGCAACCGCTTTCTTTGCGGCTTTCTTGGCTGGCTTCTTCGCGGCCTTCTTTACTGCAGGCTTTGCGGCTTTTTTGCGCTTGCTCGACGGCTCGGCATCGCGGCGGATGGCCAAGAGCTCGAATGCGCGCTCGGGCGTGATGAACTCGAGGCGATCGCCGCGGGTGAGGCTGGCATTCGTTTCGCCGTCGGTGACGTAGACGCCGAACTTGCCTTCTTTGGCAACTACCGGTTTGCTGCTCACGGGATCTAGGCCGAACTCCTTGAGCGGGGGCTTGGCCGGTCCGCGACGGCCGTACACGCGCGGCTCGGCGAGCTTGGCGAGTGCTTGGTCAAGCGACACCGTGAAGATGTCTTCTTCGGTTTCTAGCGAGCGGCTTTCTTTGCCCTTGTTGATGTAGGGGCCGTAGCGACCGTTTTGTGCCGTGATGAGTTCGCCGTCGGTGGGATCTGCGCCCACTGTGCGCGGCAGCGACAGCAACTTGATTGCATCATCGAGCGTCATGGTTTCAAGTGACATCGACTTGAACAGCGACACCATCTTGGGCTTCTCGGCACCGTGCGGCGGCTCGTCTGGCGTCCCCCACTGCACATAGGGGCCGTAGCGACCGTTCTTCAGAAATACGGGGTGGCCGTCGAGTTCGCCGATGGGGTCATCGAACTTGGGGGCAGAGAGCAATTGGTATGCGACGTCGACGGTGAGTTCGTCGGGTGTCAGCGTCTCAGGCACTGCTGCTGTCTGTTCGCCGCAGCGCACATAGGGCCCGTACTTGCCCGGGCGCAAGACGATCTCCTCGCCCGTCATGGGATGCGCCCCGACGGGGAACGCATTGAGTGAGGCGGCATCGATGTTTTCGATGTTGTGCATCACGAGCGGCTTCAGGCCCGGCAGCTCCTTGCCGTTGCCGTAATAGAACTCAGCCAGCCATTCGTCGCGCACGCGCTTGCCCTCGGCAATTTCGTCCAACTCTTCTTCGACCGTGGCGGTGAACTTGTAGTCCACGAGTGTGGTGAAGTGATCCTTGAGCAGACGCACGACGGCAAATGCTGTCCACGACGGCACGAGTGCCTGACCCTTCTTCCACACGTAACCGCGGTTGATAATGGTGCCAAGGATGGACGCATACGTGGAGGGGCGTCCGATGCCTTCTTCCTCCAAGCGCTTGACGAGTGTTGGCTCGGTGTAGCGGGCGGGGGGCGACGTGGTGTGTTGAATCGACTTGATATCGGCAAGCGGCACGGAGTTGCCCACGGTAAGCGCGGGCAATAACGCCTCAGATTCTTCTTCGCCCTCTTCGACAACCTCTTGGTACACCTGGCGATAGCCGGGGAAGGTAATGGTGGTGCCACTGGCAGAGAATTCGCAGTCGGCACCTGCGCTGGTAGCGCCCATCTTGACCGTGACGGTGGTGCCGAGCGCATCGGTCATCTGCGAAGCCAACGTGCGTTGCCAAATGAGCTTGTAGAGCGCGAGTTCGTTGGGGCGCAACTCGCTTGCCACCTGCTCGGGACTACGCAGTGGCAGCGACGGACGAATTGCCTCGTGCGCTTCCTGTGCGTTTTTGACCTTCGACTTGTAGGTGCGTGGTTCGGCGGGCAAGAAGTCGTCGCCGAAACTCGAGCGAATTTGCGCGCGCACGTCGGCCAACGCTTCAGCACCGAGTGTGACGGCGTCGGTACGCATGTACGTGATGTATCCCGCCTCGTACAACCCCTGGGCGATACGCATGACTTCGCTCGCAGTGATGCGCAACTTGTTGCCGCCCTCTTGCTGCAGGGTGCTCGTCATGAACGGCGCCTTTGGCGACTTGCGGTACGGCTTGTCTTCCACGCTGCGCACAGCAAGCGGTATGCCGCGCAGACCCTCGGTGAGTTGGTTTGCACGGGCTTCGGTGACGACGACGACGCCATCCTTGGCGATGCCCTTGTCGCTGAAGTCTTTACCGGTGGCAATGCGTGCACCATCGACAGCAATCAAGGTGGCGGTGAAGGCGGGTTGTGTATCGGTGAGGGCTTCGAGGTCCCAGTAGGCGGCCGAGACGTGGGCCATGCGCTCTTGTTCGCGTTCCACGACAAGGCGGATGGCGGGGCTTTGCACTCGGCCTGCGGAGAGGCCGCGGTTGACCTTTCGCCAGAGGATTGGCGACACCTCATATCCGAAGAGGCGGTCCAGGATGCGGCGGGCCTCGGCGGCGTCGACCAGCTTGAAGTCGATGTTGCGCGGGTTGGCAAGGGCCTCGTCGATTGCTCCCTTGGTGATTTCGTGGAAGACCATGCGCTTCACTGGGACTTTGGGTTTGAGGTATTCGAAGAGGTGGGCAGCAATGGCCTCCCCCTCGCGGTCTTCGTCCGTTGCCAGATAGAGCTCGGTGGCGTCTTTCAGCGCCGCCTTGAGCTCCTTGATGATGGTGCCGCCGCGCTCGGTGAGTTCGTAGGTGGGCTTGAAGGAGTTTTCGACGTCGACCGACAACCCCTTGCTTGGCAGGTCGGCGATGTGGCCAACTGAGGCACGAACGTCGAAGTCGCTACCGAGAAATTTGGCGATGGTTTTCGCCTTTGCTGGCGACTCAACGATGACGAGGGGCTTAGACATGACTTTTCATCGTTACGTTGTTTCGTACTGCCTTGTCAAGGCTATCGACGTAAACCCAAACACCGCATGGGTTTGATTTCGGTAGCGTCTCGGGTGAAATGACGAGCGACGCATACGATTCGAGGATCGATGGTGTGTCGCGTGCATTGGAGGAGTTGGGGTTCGACGCACACTTTGACGATGTGTTGATCGCGCTTGATTTTCGGCGTGATGCACTCGAGCGGGTGGGTCGACTGGGCCGCGTGAGTCGATTGGATCGTGGCTGGAGCACGGTTCTGCGCTCGCGTGATGACGACGGTTTGCGCGTGCGCAACATTGGCGCAGACGTGGCCGTGGGCGACTGGGTCATCGTGGACGAACGTGTCGAGCGCGTGGAGCGAGTCTTGACGCGGACCTCGGCGCTCACTCGACGGGCGAGTGCCGAATCGGTGCGGGCCGAGTCACATACGTTGGCCGCAAACATCGACGTGGTGTTCATTGTTCAGGCCATCGACCAGGAGCCCAATCCGCGTCGGCTCGAGCGCGAACTTGCGCTTGCATTCGATAGCGGGGCTACACCGATGATCGTATTGAACAAGATCGATGCGATAGCCGCCGATGTTGTCGCCGAGCGTCGCCGCCTCGTTGAGGCGCATGCCGCAGGCGCCGAGGTGGTGAGCACGAGTGCAGCAAGTGGCGCAGGCATCGACGCGCTGTTGCATCACGCGCGTGAAGGAAACGCAACGGTGGCATTCCTTGGCGCAAGTGGTGTGGGGAAGTCGTCGCTGGTGAATGCGTTGTTGGGCGAGACGCGACAGGCAACGGGCGAGGTGCGCGAGGGCGATCGTCGTGGCAAACACACCACCACGGCGGCCGAGCTGATTGCCCTCCCGGGCGGAGGCTGGTTGCTCGACACACCTGGCGTGCGAGCCGTAAGCCTGTGGCTGAGTGGCCGTGGCATCGAGCGCACGTTTCCTGAGCTGTTTGCACTTGCCGAGCAGTGTCGGTTTCGTAATTGCAAGCATGAGGAAGAACCTGGCTGTGCGGTGCGTGAGGCGATCGATCGCGGCGAGGTTGACCCCGAGCGCCTGCGCAGTATGAAGTCACTCGTGAGCGAGGAAGTCGAGTTAGAGGATTCGCGCGACGAGCGCGAGCGTGCAGCCAATAGAAAAGGTGCACGCAAGTCGCGTACGACATAGGGAATACACGGGTGGTGATCGGCGTTGTGATGAACGACGCCTAAGACCCCCCGTTAGGCGACTAGGTGTGGCCGGTGTCCACGCCCTTGAGGACGCCGGCCGCTGTCGTTCTCACGTCATCCAGATCGGTGAGCTTCTGCGCGGCTCGCACCTGCGTGACAATGCGTGGATTGCGCGCAAAGCGGTCGGCATGGCGCGCCAAGAAATCCCAGTACAGGGTGGTGAACGGGCATGCGTCGTCGCCGGTGCGCTTCTTGCGGTCGTACGCACAGCCCTTGCAGTGATCGCTCATGCGGTCGATGTAGGCACCGCCGGCTGCGTACGGCTTGGTGGCAATCACACCGCCGTCGGCATATAGCGACATGCCCACCACGTTGGGCAGCATGACCCACTCGGCAGCATCGACGAATGAATTCCACATCCACTGCGTGAAGGCAAGTGGCTGGATGCCGGTTAACAGTGCAAAGTTGCCGAGCACCATGAGTCGTGGAATGTGATGTACCCACGCTCGCTGGTACACACCGTCGAGGGCGGTGGACATGCAACGCATTGACGTATTGCCGGAAGTAAACATGGGCGGTAGTGGCCGCGTGGCGTCGAGTGCGTTGCGGTTGCGATAGTCGGGCATCTCACGCCAATAGGTGTTCCAGACGAATTCGCGCCAGCCGATGATCTGGCGGATAAATCCTTCTGCCGAGTTGATTGGCACGAGCCCACGGTCGTAGGCCTCTTGTACTGCATCGCAGACTTCGTGGGGAAGGAGGAGACCATTGTTGAGATAGGGCGACAGCAGTGAGTGTGCGAGGTGCCAGTTGTCGGTAAGCATCGCATCTTCGTGTGGGCCGAATTCGGGCAAGACATGGTCGACGAAGTGACGAAGTCTCGCAAGCGCGCCACTGCGCGACGTAGCCCACAGGCCAGTAGGTGCCTCGCCCCAACACGACGACGGCAGTGACGCCACTACGTCGCGGTCGAGGTCGTCGAGTGCATCCACCTTCGGCGTGGCCCACCGGTCGTGGCCGGTTTTTGGGGGCGGCAGACGGTTGTCGGCGTCGAAGTTCCACGCTCCACCGGCAGGCTCGTCGCTTTGCATGAGGTAGCCAAGTCGTCGGCGCTGCCACCGATAGAAGTCCTCCATCTTGAACGACTTCTTGGTTGAGGCAAAGACGGCAAAGTCTTCGGGGTGGCAGAGAAACTGATTTGACCGCACTGTTGTCACATTGAGACGGGTGAGGAGCGTGCGCGCGTTGTAGCTGTTGGGTTCGGTGGCGACGAGCGCGCTCGGTGCGTAGTCGTTGCGATGCGACTCGATACCTTTGCGCATCGAGTCGGCATGCCGATAGTCGACGTCGAAACCTTCGGCACGCAACTCGTGAGCGAAGCGACGCATGGAGACCACGATGAAGTGGGCGCGTTGCACGTGCCATGGTCGCGAAGCAATCTTGCCGCGCGATTCGACCATGAGCACGCGATGAGTAGAGGGGTGAGCATCACCGAGTGCCCCGATTGACCGATGGAGTTGGTCGCCGAAAACAACCACGGTGATCATGTGAGCGACGCTACACGCGGGGCTTACCCGGTGTCTTCGACGTGCATGGTGACGCGAGCCGTCATGTCGAAGAGGCGCAGATGTGTGTTGATGAACAGCAAGCGCAATGCGTAGCGGTGGCGCAATGTGGTGGTGACGAGGTCGTCGACACGTTCAACGGTGACCGTGGTGGGGGCGAGATGCAGTGAGTCGTTGACGAACGCCTGGATGGATGCGGTGTCGTCGGGGTCGATCGACGCAAGTCGCGCCGCTGTTCCGGCGGCGCGCCAGAGTGCGAGGTGATCGCGTATAGCGACGCCCATGTGCAACACCAGTGCCAGCGATACGGCGACGAGCGGGAGCAGGAGTGCCGCTTCGACAGACGACTGGCCAGGTTCAGCCCTCCGGCGCATCGGTCTGGGAAAGGATCGAGTCGAAGATCATGTCGAAGAGTTCGCCGATGCGCCCTGCTCCGCCGCCGTCACGCGCCCACGCCACGATGAGCATGGCGATGACGGCGACGCCGAGCAGGACGAGGGCGTATTCGGTGGTGGCTTGGCCGGCCTCGGTGCGCTTCATGCGGTGCCGAAGGTGGGCATGACGGCGACGAAGAGTGGCAGCACACCGAGCATGATGAACGCGGGCAGCACGCACAGCACGACTGGCAACGTGAGTGCAACGGGAAGACGGGCAAGTCGTTGCTCGTGTACACGTCGGCGCGCACCGCGTACCTCTGCGGTGATCATCGACACGTGCTCTGCTGCAGGTGCGCCATCGCGGGCTGCTTGGACCAAGACATCGAGGAGGGGTGACAGCAGCGGGTTAAGGCGTGACAACCCACTGACGACGGTTGCAAGAGGGGCCCCGACGCTCAGTGCAGTGGTGTGATCGCGTACTGCGGTGGCAACTATCTCCTCAAGCCACAGTGGTGCCTCGAAGAGCGCACGTTGGACGGAAACTCCGGCGTGCAGCAAGGAAGTAGTCACGTCAGCAAAATGCAATGCGTCGTCGTCAGTGATCATGGGGCAGCCCTCGCGATGAGTGTGTGCATCCACCGGCGGCCAACGACGTGTAGACCGAGGCCAATAGCGGTGCAGGCAAGCCCGGTGGTTGTTGTCACGATGAACTGTCTGGCATTGGCGCTCATCAGCATGATGAGGGCCGCCACGATGAGCGGCGACAGGGTGAGGATGCGTAGCGATGACTGCGCTTGCGCCGAGCGGGTAGTGCGCTCTTCGAGCAACGTGACGCGTTCGCGGATGAGCGTTGCCCCATGGAGCACAACCGCGTGTGAGTTGTTGAGTGAGGCCAGCGCAAGTGCGCGTGCCGCATGTTGTACTTCTGTTGACCATGTGGCGGACCACGCCTCGTCGATTGCGTGTGTCAGGGAGAGACCGTTCATGCAGCGCAACACGATGGGTTCGGTAAAGGGTGTGAGTGCGGCATGGGAGTCGGCAACGTGGATGAGGGCGTGACTCGCGGATGACCCCGACTGCATTGCGCGGGCAACAGCTTCGAGTAGGGCCGCGAGTTCGAGTGGGTGCGGCGGCGTCGCGTCTCCTTGTGTGGCGGTGTGCTGCGGGTCGAGGCGCCGCCGCACAGCCGGGCGAAGCACGCGTGGTTCGATGTGGGTTGTGATGACGACGAAAACGGCAAGACCTACCGCAAGAGCCCCAGCGACCGCAATCATGCTGCACGACGAACAGTGGGTGCATCGCGGCGATACAGCGTGCGGGCCCGCTGCGTGGGGTCGTTTGGTACCGCGACGACGTGCGACACACGTCGACTCCCTGTCTCGTCGCGCTCAAGGTGGATGACAGCGTCGATGACGCGATGTACGACGGCTCGCGCCACGGTGGAGCCCCACTGGGGATGATGGCGCAACACCAGGAGCGCGAGTCGATCGAGGGCATCGGTACCCGACGCGGCATGACACGTGCCGAGCGAACCTGCGTGTCCGGTGTCAAGCGCCTCGAGAAGGTCGGCAACCTCGGCGCCACGTACTTCACCGATGATCAAGCGGTCGGGTCGCATGCGCAACGCGGCGCGCAGCAGCACCTGCATGGACAGCGCACCGATGCCTTCGGCACCAGGTGGCTGAGCCTCCAGGCGCACCACATTGGGAACGGCGATGCCGAGTTCAGCAACGTCTTCAATGACGACGAGCCTGTCGTTTGCGGGAATGTGGCGGGCGAGCGCGCCGAGCAATGTGGTCTTGCCCGAAGACGCAGCGCCCGACACGACGATGTTGCGGCGCTCAGCGACGAGGCGTTCGAGTATCGCGGCGCACGAGGTGTCGCCAAAGTCGGCAAGCGACGCGTTGGTGAGCGTGAAGCGGCGGATGGAGAGGCACGGCCCGCGCGAGGCCGGCGGCACAACGATGCATACGCGAGAACCGTCTGCCAGTCGCGTATCGACAATGGGCGCGAGACGGTCGACGCGTTTACCGTGCTGCAACAGGATGCGTTGGATGATTGCGTCGGTTTCGGTGGGCGTGATGGCATCGACGTGGCGAAGACCATCGTCGTCTTCGATGAAGACATCGTGACCATCGTTGACCATGACCTCTTTGACTCTCGGGTCGGCGAGCCAGCGCTCGAGGGCCCCGCAATGGCGAAGCGTTGTGCGCACGGTTTCCTCGAACATGTCAGGCGACGAGATCGAGCAGTGCGCGTGAATCGTGGGGAACACGCGATGCAATGAGCCCCGCGTCAACGAGGCGCGCTATTTGTGGCACGACCGGCACCTCGGCGAGTACCGGCGCATGCAACACTGATTCGACATCGCATCGCCCGAGTGATCTGCCGGACTCAGACACAAGGACCACGCCGTCGATGCGGTGGTGTGCTCGTGCAGCGGCGCGCAGCGCGAGGTAACACGGACGGACAACAAGAATTGATCGGGGCGCGGCGTGCACGGCGGCGTGCACCACACCTGCACCGCTTCCGGCATCGACGATGGTGTCGACTTGCGGCAGATTGAGTTTGGCTAGCAGTTCCTGCATTCGTGAATCGGAAGCAGTGGTGAGCGAGCGTGGGCCACGCGGTACGACGCTGATGCCGGGTACGGCATCAATCTCGCGAGCACAGACTGCGGCGAGATCGGCATCTGGCGTGTCGAGCCAGCCGGCCACGCCGTCGTTATCGGGTTCAGTGAGGCCGAGCGTGGCGGGGATGTCACCTGCGAGATCGACGAGGCGTACGTGTCGAGAGCCACGATGGGCGAGGGCGGCGGCCAAGAGCGACGTCACAACGGTGGTACCGCTGCCACCTTTCACCGACCACAACACGAGCATCACGCACCTCCAGGTGGCGCGATGTGTGCATGACTATGACGAAAGCGCAACCGCCAACTGCGCGGCGACACGCGCGTTG
>Ga0164293_10000557_pt1 | contig 29788 bp, 26 predicted proteins | sample GEODES118metaG_FD_111487 | JGI IMG/M metagenome (GOLD analysis project Ga0164293, IMG submission 111487) | Eutrophic lake water microbial communities from Lake Mendota, Wisconsin, USA - GEODES118 metaG | ecosystem: Environmental > Aquatic > Freshwater > Lake | place: USA: Lake Mendota...
AGGTCCAATAAAATGTCCAGAATGTATCCACTTGTTATGGTCAAACTTATCTTTGTGAAGCAACTCCATATATGAATTTAAAACGTGTTTTTGTTCTGGATAAGATACAGGAAAATTAGTGCCCTGTAACCCACTTAATACAAATTTGATTACTTTTCTAAGTGATTCTAAAATTATTTGTGGGTTATTAAATCTGAAATTTGAATCAATACTTTTATTATCGACTTCCAACTCAATTTCGTATGTTTCTTCACGATTGAAAATATTTGAATCAGTTGTTGAATAATATGTTTTGGGTTTTTTATCCACTAATTCTGTTGATTTTGTAATACTAATATCTACCAAGATAGGATAATCTGGATGTCTAAAAGTAACACGATTCAAATAACGGAATGTTTTTTTTGAATCCTTCCATTTATCTATTATATAAAATGCTGCTCCTTTGTTTGCTCTTAATATTTCTTCATTTTGAAGCGATACCCTAAAGTTAAAATCGTCAAAATTTACAGGCCAAACTTTTTCACCTTTATTATTTAAAACATTTGTTTTTTTATTGAATTTTATAGCATTGCCAGAAGTTTTTAGAAGTTCGCTTATACTATTATTATTACAATATTTTTGAATATTTTCACTTCCTTCAATTTCTGTTCTGATTGGTGAGAGCATCATTTTACCAGAATTTTGTTCAATAAATTCACACTGAATACGTAAGCTGTATAAGCCGTCCGGGTTATAAGTTGTAAATCCTAATGACTTTAATTTTTGTATAACATTATCATAATCATTTTTAGTTAATTTATTAATTCCTCTAGTGCCAAACCTAACTTCCAATTCAGGAACTTGCGTAACACTACGACCCCTTAATCCATAGTATGAATTAACTATTTTTTCAAATTCAATTTGTGGTTGAGTTAATTTTTTGGGTTGTTGTTTGGCTTCCTCCTCCTCATTTTCTTCATCAGGGTCTTTTCCAAAAACTTCTCCCCAATCAGTTTTTAGTGGCAATCCATCCCATCCAAGTACTGGTTCATTTGAATTTTGTTTCCATTTTCCAGGTGAATCCCAACCATCATTTTTTGGCCAAGCAGGCGGATTACTTGCGAGCTCAAGCAATTCTTTGTTTAATTCTGCGTTAAAATCATATGCAATTTCGGTTCGTTCTTCCGGAGTAAATTTTTTGTCTTTTAAAAATTCTTCGATAGGACTTGAAGTTTTCTTTTTTGGTTCTGCACGTTGTTTCATGCGTTCTTCTTTCCACATTTCTTTTTTTTTAAAATATTCGTCTTTTTCTGCTGAGTTCATTTTTGCGAGTTTTGCGGCTTCTTTTTCTTTAGCTTCTTTAGCAAAATTTAAAAACCTAATTTTATCTTCTTTAGTTGGCATTTTTTTAACTATTCCTTGTTGTATTTCGTTTAAAGTTTTGTAAAAAGCTAATAATTCAGGGTCATCTATACCATAATTTTCTGAAACAACAGGTGATTTAGATTTGGTTTTTATTTTTTCTACATCAATATAGACATCTTTATTAATAGGAGCAATTCTAGCCATTTCCTCAGGTTCTTCCCAATTTTTGTCTTCAAATGAAGGCTTTTGTGGTTTTTCAACCCATTTTTTATCTGGATTTTTTGCAATTGGTTTAGTACGTTTTTCGTTCATCTTATATATTATATATTAAATACATATTTTTAAATTGTATTTCAATTTTTAAAAATATTGAATTAATGATTCATATAAATCTTTCTTACTTTTATTTTTACTAGTATCTTTAACACATATTTCAATTCCTAATTTACTACAAAACTCAATAAGTTCAGAAACTTTGTATGAAGAAATAGATTTAATTGGTTTTTCAACACTATCTACTTTAAATAATGTAGACCTGTATAGTTCAATTTTTGAATTTTCAATTCCCTCATATCCGTATTTTGAATAATTATCTAAACGATGAATAATATGTATTTTATCATCGTTCATTAATAATTCAAAGTAAGTTTTTTTACAAACATATAAAACATTAATATTTTCAATGACACATAAAGTAAAAAATGTGTTTAAATCAATTCTTTCTTCATTTGCGAGTTGATTTTCTAAATGTGTCAATGTAGCAAACTTGTGCGATTTAACAATTTGTTTTTCTTTCCTAATTTTTTCAATATATTCAATTTTTAATTTCTTTTCTAGAACAATATTAATATTTTCAAGCATTTCATAATTTTGTTCACCATATTTTAAAATATAAAAACACCAAAAGAGAGAATCTTTTTGTTTTGGAGTAAATGTATTTATTTTTTCTTTTGATTTTTGTTCAAAATATTTGTTTGTCGTTATCTTTATTATATCGTTTTCTAATCTCTTCTCTAGAGAAGTTAGAATATTTTTTTCATCTAACATATAATCGTGTAATTTTGAAATTACATCATTATATTTTTCGTTTGAATTATGTGTTGACATTACTTATTATTTTTTATATTTATATCTTTATTATCTTTTGTAAAATATATATTTTTAAAGCTTTCTTTTTGTTTTTCCGCTTGATGTAAAGTAACTTCCTGAGTATTTACATACTTAATATAGTTATTTAATTCTTCAATAATCTCATTTTTTAATTCAGAGAGATTAATATGAACACCATATTTGTTTTCATTTAATGTAATTTCAGAATGTTTATTCATAATTCTTAAAACTTCAATTTGATTAAATTTATTCATATTTTCAATTGCCTCTCTAATATAATCTAATTCACTTACTGAAAAAGTGTTTACATCATTTGTAGATACAGATACCTCCATTGTTAATTAGTATACATTAGTTATTTTTAAATACCTTTTTTATAATAATCAAAATTTGTTCTTTTTTCAGATATAAAAATATGACGGTTATTGAATATATTATATCCACCATATACTACAGGACAAAAGACAACAAACGGTAGATGAGAATATTTTTTTTCTTCTAACACGAAACATAATCCTGCGCCAAAAAAAAAGGATGTCATAGCATTAATCTTAACATATTTATGAAAATTTTGTATTACTGTTGAAGAGGTCATTAATATAATATAAACAATTCTTTTATATTTTTATAATATAATTATATTAATTCATCAAACGTATAACTATAAAAATCTATATCTTTTTTATAATATTTATAAACCATTTCTTTAATTTCATCATCATAAAAATACTTATATGAATTTGGTAAAATATTATGTATTTCTGATAATTTAATATCACCGACAAAATAATTATTATTATTTCTTTTAGCATGATGGTTTGATGTATATTTTGTAACATCTATGGTATAAATATCCCCATTAGTTAATAAAATATCATATTTTTCGTACTTATCTAATTTAATATACTTTGTAATAATTTGTTCTTCTTCAGCAACATATTGTTGTCTTAAATGGTATTTATCGTTTTCATTAAAATAATCTATTTTATTATTAGTTAATTCTTTTAAATAATCTCTAAATGATAAATTATGACTTTGGTGTTGAGACCGCCATATTGAAACAGCCCTAGAATATGGATTTACAATTGTTTTAATAATTGTATATTCATTTTTTTTTAATTCTTGAATACTAATACAAGAAATATTAGGCCACATGATTTCCATCCTATAATTATGTATCCAATCATTATATTTTTCAGCATCATCTAATAGTCCAATCATATCTAAAAAACATTTAAACGTAATTGAACACCCGGCTCTTGGTGACCATAAAAAACAAATTTTTTTATCTCTATCTCCATATAATTCCATATTTGATTTAAAACAACCAGTTGATTTTATTTTATTAATTAATAATTCTTTCTACATATTAATTAATAATAATAATATTTTAAATATTTTTTATATATTCCCAAACCCCAATATTTTCTACAATTCCTAATTTGTCTATTAGTTTTATTTTATTAATAATTTTATTTGGAAATATAACTTCTAAATCACTAAAATTATTCATATAATTTGTTTTATTATTAAATAACTCCATTAAAATATTATTTACTTCTTCTAGTATGCTTTTATCTAATTTATAAAAACATGTATAATAATATTCACGATCTAAAACTTCTATATTTTTTTTAAAAATATTGTAATCATTATCATAATTATTATAACAAAAGTCTTCATTTATTAAATATCTTCCTGATATTTTAAAAAAATTTTTTATTTTAGAATAGTCATTTTTTAAAAATAATTTAAAAAAATGTATTTGTTGTGAAATTTCAGCAAAAGCTTTATATTCAAAAATATCTGTATAAAAATTTAAAAATTCATTATCAGTTATATTAATAAAAATATCAACTGTATTTTTGAAAAACATACACTCAAAATAATTAAATTTTGAGTTATCAATTAAAATAATATAAGAGTCTGGTATAAATTTTCTAATACTTTTAATTGTATCAAATGTTTGTTGTAATCTTTGCTGTGGTGTATAACAACTTCTATTATTGACATATGAAAATGGGTTTTTTGATACATAAATTTTAGATGTGATTAGTACAATATTTTTATTATTAATATTATTAAAATGAACATTATTTGTTAAATTGTATGAGTTTGAAAAATAAGCATTCCAAAAATTATCAAAATATATATTTTCTTCTATTGTGTAATAATAATTTTGATTATAATTTATTATAAGATTTTTTAATTCTTGAATATTTTTAAAACTATGTGCTTTTTTATATGTAGATAAACGTTTTTCAATAACAGATAAAAATGGTTTTTTTAAATAAATAATTGGTAAGTCTGTAAGCATTGAAATAGATAAACTGTATGAATAAGTTTCAGGCCATAATGATAATTCTAAAAGAATATTAGGTTTATGTTTGATTAATAATAAATTTAAATCACTTATAGAATTATATTTATAAAAATTATGAAAATTATTAATATTAACATCTCCAAATACAATAATTTTAATACTTGAATTATCAAAAAAATTTATAATTTTTTCTAATACATCTCTTCCTTTAATTATAGAAATAGCTCCTATAATTCCAACAATTATATTAGTTGTATTAGTTGTATTATTTATAATTAATTTATCTTTTTTTTTAAAATCTGGTAATTCAACAATATAAATTTTATTATTATAATATTTTGAAAAAATATTTAAATTACATTCGTTTTGAGATATTACTAAATCATAATTATTTATATCAATTAATGCTTTATTATTAATTGATAATTTTTCGAATTCTTCAAAATATGGTTGAGCTTTATTAAATAAAGAATAATAATCATGTGTAATTAAAGTTGTTTTTTTATTAATTAAAAATAATTCATTTAAAAAATCTTTGTTATGATTGATTGTATGATTAACAAAAATTTTATTAATTTTATTTTTATATTCATTTAAAAAATGAATACTTTCAACTGTGTTATATTTATTTATTAATTCATATTCATCATTAATGCTTAATTGTAGCATATTATTAAAATTTCTAGCAATTATAAATACATTATTATTTTTAAAATGTGTTACTATAGTGTTTAAAAAAAATGTAGTTCCACCCCCAAAATTTGGAAAATCAATAATTAAAATAAAATTGTCTAAAATATCTAAAATATCGTTATTAATTTTACACATTTTATATTCATTTGTATCACTCGTGTATAATTTAGTAAACAATACATCTTTATTTTCAATATATGTGTTAAAATTTTGATTAGTATTTTTTATTGTAGTATTTTTTATTGTAGTATTTTTTATTGTATTAAATTTTTTTAAAAAATTATAGTTATTATTATTGGTATTATTAATACTCTCTTTTTGTTTTTCTTTTTCTTTTTCTTTTTCTTTTTCTTTTTCTTTAAAAAAATCATCAACAAAATTTAATTTATTTTTTATGTAATTATTCATTATATAAAAAAATATTATTTATTTATTATATTACCTTATTTTGTTTTGTTAATAGGTTATTATGGTAGCATTTTTATTCTTCAAAAATTAATCTGGCCTTAGTCTCACTTTTTTTTACTTTTTTATAATCTGGTTTTTCCTTGACAAATTCACCAATAATAGAAATAAACTTGTCATTTAATTCAAATCGTTGTCCAATTACTCTAACTGTAATTTTATCACCTTCTTTTATTGAACCAAAATCAGCAATATTATAATGATGGTCTCTGGCTATAAATACAACAATTGGAGAAGGCACATCAAAAGCACTTTCAGCTCTAATACCTGCTTTTGTAATATTTTTAGCTATACATGTTATTTTTGTTCCTTCAACTGGAAAACATATATCACATTCAAAAATTACTTCAAATGAAATTTGATTGCCTCTCTCTATTAGACCACTAGAATACGTGATAATTTTACTAGAGTTAGGTTTTATAAATCCTTCAACTAAACATTTTCCTTCAAAATTGAAAATAACACTATTTTCTAGTGTTTCTTTAATATTTTTTCCAATATTTGTGATTTGTAATACAACGTTCCTTGTAATTAAACCTCTTGAATAAACCGAACTAATTATATTTCCTTTTTTTTTACCAAGCAAACCCTGTTGATTTTTTTTAGGAGGTAATTCATCTTTTTTACCTTCAGCAAGTCCTACCTCTTCTTCAGGTTCTACATTTTTTTTAGCAGCAACTTCTTGTTCTTGTTCAGGTTCTAAGTTAACTAATTCAACTGTTATTTTGGTTGTATAATCATTTATTTTTTCATCTTGAAATCCAGAATATTCTCCTTCAATTGAATTAACACCATTAGTTTGCCATGTGCTAGAGTGCTCCTCTTTAAGTTCATTTTTTTTCATATTTTTCCAAGTCTGGTTTTCTCTTAATAATTGTAATTTTTCTTCTAAATCCATTCCTTCCAAATCTGTTATTTCACAATCTTCTTCTTTTGGATTTTCAATTTCTAAATTTACTTCATTTACACGTCGTCTTAATTCGTCATCTTCTCCTCCCCATCCCCAATAATTATTTGGATATCCATTTATGTCAGTATAATTTTTTCCGGATATACTGATAATTCCTCCTAAATATTCTTTGCCTTTATATCTGTCCCAACATCTAGCAATATGTATAGGAATTTCTGGATTTTTAACGTAATAAGGTGCGATAGAATCACCTGGTAATAAATCTACGTCATGAAATATAAACACATTATATCCTTGTTTACTAGCTTCAACAAATCCTATATTTAATAAAGCTCCGCGGTTAAACTTGTGTTCTGGAGATTGTTCAACAATAAATATGTGAAATTTAGTATTACTACCAAATTGATTGATAGCTTTTTCCATAAAAGGACCCATATAAGCAATAAATTTTTTTAAATGTTCGGCTCGTTTTTGAGCTGGATGTAAATCCCTATACGGGACAATTATGGCTATTTTTAATTGTGTTGATTCGTCAGACATCGTTTTACTATTATATACTATATTAATAATCTTTTAATTGTTTTCAATTTTATATTTAATTATTAACAAAAATTTTAATTATAAATTGTATCTTTTTTTAAATCACTTAATGATAAAAACTCATTACTTATTTTACATAAATATTCTGTTTCAGTGTACGCGTTATTTCGCTCAGTTCTATTTGGTAAATTTTTTTTATAATTTTCTGAAGTAAATTGATTTAATTTAGTGTATCTAATACTATTTTTATCATAAATTCCGTTTTGGTCACATCTAAATAAACATCCTTCACTAACAATATATATACAAAATTCTTGGAACCCTCTTTTTTTATGTCTTATTATTGTATTTGTATTGAAACAACCTTTAATAGTTTCAGGTCTATTTTTATTTGTTTTTTTTGAATTTGTTTCATCCGATTTAAGAACAATATTTTCAGAAATACTTGATGTATTATTTTCTTCAATTACATCTGATTCTTCACTATTTATTATTTCATTAATAAGTTCAATTAATTCTTGTTTTTTATTAATTTTATTAGTATTAATTAAAATACTAGAATTATATTCTTTTTCAAGATTTTTAATTTTGTTTTCTAGTTCATTTTTTTTGTTTTCTAATTCATTTTTATAATTTAAATTTTGAATTAAAATTTCGTCTATTTCTTTTTGTTTTTTTATTTTATATTTTTTAAACTCCAAAATACTCCAATTATCCATATCCATATTAATTTCTTCCTTTTTCTCTTCCTTTTTTTCTTCCTTTTTTTCTTCCTTTTTTTCTTCCTTTTCTTCCTTTTTAAATATGTTTGAACTGTATTCTTTTTCTAAAACATCATTTTTAATAGAATCTGAAAATCGAAATGGATTTACACGTGAACTAATATTTTTAAAGTTATTATATTTGTCAAGACAAATTCTCTCTCCATAACTATTTTCGTTTTGAACTACAATACCTTTTTTTAAATTTTGGTTTTCTTTTTTCATATTTTGAAATGCTCCCCAACCATTATCATTTTTATTCATAATATATATATGTTAAAATATGTTTAAATAATTTTAAATATATTTTAAAGGTCTCTTATTTAAGTGTTGGTGTGTAAATTTTATAATGAATTGCCATATCAGGAGTCAAAAACCAAAACTTATCGTCTTTTTTAACCTTATTATACTTTCTTAGAGTAAATTCCTGTAAAACACACAATTCGCTTTCACCGACTGCTTCTTGAATTACATTACCATCATCATCTTTAATAATTTTAGTATTTTCTTTGGTATATGTTTCGCTACCAACAATTTTATTAAGTGTTGCTAGTGTTTTACTTTTACCTGCTTCAATACAAGTTGCTCCGGTATCTCTTGGTAAAAATACGTCTTTTGTTTTAAAAATATAGTTTTTACTATTTTTTTTATAACCAATAAATCCAATTATTCCATTATGAATTGATTTATTTAAATAATCATCCATATTAAAATTAATTATTTTTTTACCTTCTTTTGAATTATCAATTTCGTTTTCATCTTCAGGTTCAGCAATTTTCCATACATTATCTTTATTTAATATCATTGTTTTTCGAACATTAAAATCATATAAAATAATTGCTCTAATTTTTTTTTCAGTAATAATAAGGTGTTCAAAATATTTTTTAGCAAACCATTCAAATGAATTTTCTCTTAATTTATCTAAGGAATACAAATAATTCATTACATCAACTTTATCTTTAAAAGATAATAATTCTAAAATATGATGAACTAAAAATTCTAAAAGTTCTTGTAGCGGTTCAGACTTCGCTAATTTTTTCATAACTATTCCACAATGTTTATACCAATCATCATCTCCTCTTGGAACTTTTGGACCTTTTGTAAATTCTACGGCAACCTCAAAATGTATTTTTAATTCATCAATAATATTTTTACCTTCTAAATTTACTTTTTCAACATGTTCAACAATATTTCTCATATCAACAACAGGCTTAACAATATCTTGATTTAACTTAAAATCAATCATACTATGTTTATAATCAATTGGAACTGACCTATCAAAAATGGATAAATTTTTGTCTCTTAGTTCACTTGGCTGAAATAAATAATATTCATCAATATTTATAAGATAACCAGTTCTATCATATTTGTCTATGATGATTTCATTTCTATCTTCAATTAAGTGTGTTAAAGCAGCAAATATTTGAATATACGGATATTCTTTTGGTGTTCTTATTAAATTAAGTAATACATCTTTTTTATAGAAAAAATTCTCTTTCATTAACATTCTTATTTTTTGTAAAATTTTTTCAGAATTAGTCATAATAAATTTTTCATTATACGTATCTTCATTTAAGTTAGCTTCTTCAATTTTTTTATTTGGTCTACAATCATTTTTATCCATACATTTTTTCATATAATCACATGCTGAAGAATATGGTGCGTCACCAATTTTAAAATCTATAACAAGACCAGTTGACAATTTTTGTTTTGTGTCTTCATTTGAATTTAGTTTATCTTGAGTAAAATTAGTTTGTTCGCTATTTATTATACAATCAACAGCAGTCTCTTTTAAAAGTCTGCTAACTTTGCCAATTTGAATTGCTTTATATTCAGCGACACGGTAAACATATAAGTCAGCTGCTTCTTCTTCAGAATCTTCTAATAAAGTACCATACATAAAAATTTGAACATTTCTTTTTTCAAACGGTAAATCCTTGTGACTAAAATTGCGAACAGCACGACCAATAATTTGGTCTAATCTATTCATATTATACCACGGTTCTAGTATATGAACTTGTCTAATAAATTTTAAATCTATACCTTCTGAACCCGCTTTTGAAATTAATACAACTTTTATTTTATGACCATCAATATTTCCATTTTGTTTGTCATCGTTTGTTAGTCCTTTCACTTCAAAATCATTATTTGGAGATAATCGTGGGTCACCTGTAATCATAGAATATCGTGCTGGCATAAAATCCTTTTTATTTTTTGGAGGCTTCATTGTTCTTGCATCAACAATATCTGTTGGTTTAGTTTTAAATAATGGTTCGACATCTTTTCCGTATCTAGTAAAACCCATTTCTTCCAAAGCAAGAGCCATAGGTATTAGACCACTATCAATATATTGAGAATAAATTAAAATAACTCCTTCAGATACCTGACCTTCTGGAGATACAATATGGTCCAAAATACATTTAATTTTTGAACTAAATTTGCCTATTAATTCTTTTGAAAAAATTCTATCATAATTATCAAGTGTAGATTTTTTGTATTCAAATGAGCCTTTTTGAGGTGGTGATTTTTCATCAATAAAATTCATCATTCTACTTAAACCTTTTTTACCGGTTAATTCTTTTGGGTCTAGTAAAATTTCCCTTTCAGATGATGTATTTTTACTATTTGATTCAGATGAGGAGGATTCAGATTCTTTTGTAATATTTTCTAATGCGTGTTTTAGGTTATTATCAGGATAAGAAATAATTAATGATTCTAATGGATTTTGTAATAGCGTATAACCAAATGATTCCATATTTTCAAAATTGGGCATTTCTCTCTTCACTCCTGTTTTAGTTGTGATAGAAAAACTCTTTTTTCGTAAATTGTTTATAATATACTTGTAAGCGCAAGCTTGACACATTCCACAATTTTCACAACCACCAATAGTATTTAAATACAAGCTTAAAATACGTTCTTTGTCTTTTTCATCAATTGGTTTTTTATTCATTTGATATTTTGGATATTTTTTTTCATCTTCGTTTTCATCTTCACTTTTGTCTTCTGTTTTTGGCAGTGGAAATGTATTTTTTTTCGCAAACTCATTTGGATAAACTCTGTATGGAAATGTATATGGATTTTCACCTCTGACAAACGAAATATATCCAGTTGCTTTTCTAATTAATAATTCTTCTCCGTTTTTTTTAAAATTGCCATCAGCATCAAATACACTTTTTGTTTCAATTTTTGCGCGTTTATCATTCATATTCATAATATTTAATAACCAAATTATTTCCTTGTAACTATTATACATTGGCGTAGCAGATAAAAATAATAATCTTACGTTTTCCGCTGCCTTTACTAAGTATTCTAAAAAAATGGCTACTTTTTTATTTTCATTATCTTCTGTTATTCGTATATTATGTACTTCATCAATAATAATCAATCTATTATCAAATTCATTACGTATTCTTTTGATAGTTTCTTTATTTAAAGATATCTCCATATCTTGCAGAATTTGAATTTTATTTTTTTCTCCAGGCTGTTTTTTCTCTCCTTTTTCTATTTTTTTAAATTTTGTAGTTTCAAATTCTTCTTCTTCATCATAATGCATTGTTTTAATTATGTAGTTAGCAAACTGACCATACCCCAAAAATAAATATGAATTGTTTATTAATGCTTTAATTTGACTAATAACTTTTTCTTTTGGAATACCTTTCATATTCATTGGATTAATTTCCTTGAGTAATTTATTTCCTATACAAGCCTTAATGTTCCATAGTCCATCCACAAGTTTTAGTTTTCTTTCGTCAAATAACTGTAATTTAAAGTTATCTTGTACATTTTCAGACGCAACAATAATAATTCTTCTTGACATTCCCATTTGTTTTAAATAGTCTCGCATTTCTTCGCTTACCCCAATAGCACTACATGTTTTACCACTTCCTAAACCATGATATAGCAATAAACTATTATATGGTGTTTGAGATGATAAAAAATTTTTTACAAATGCTTGATGAGGAGATAGTTCAAAATCAGCATTAGCTAATTCATCAGCATGTTCTTTAATACTCTTATAAATTTCACCATCATATTTTGTGTCATTAAACTCTTTCTTTTCAGCAATTTTAATATTAAAATTTGGGTCATTTAAATTTGGGTATAAATACGGTTTATCGTCTTCCTTTTTTAGTGATTTTCTCTCAGTAAGTTCCTTTTTTAACATAAATTTATTACAATCATTAGAATACTTATTATTATCGCACTTATCTTTTATTTTATTAAAATCTATTTCTAATTCATTTTCATCATTTTCATCTTTTTCACCTTGACTATCATATTCAGATTCATTATCACTACCACTGGTAGAATCTATTTTTACTCTTGTAAATCCAGGTTGTAATGGAAACAATTTATTTTTATCTTCAGAAGAAGATGAATCTTCTTGAATTATTAATTTTTTTTTTGGTGTTTCTATTGACATAATACTATATATTATGAATATAATCTATATTCTTGTAATACTTTATTTATATTTGTAATTAGCTGTTTTTTTTCTAAACTATATGGACGTATTGATTCTAAACATTCATCTATTGTTTTCCATTCTAGTTTACTAACCTCAGATTTTTGAAAATTTTCTAAATTATGCTCATTTTCATTTTCTTTAGAATATGCCAAAAAATACTTATGTTTATATGATTTATGATTAGTTCCAATGAATATTTCTTCAAATGGCAAGACATTTTCAATTATGTTTATATTTGATTTAGATATTCCAGTTTCTTCTTCAAACTCTCTAAAAGCACAATCTAAGTCCTTTTCTTGATAGTTACGCCTACCTTTTGGAAATTCCCATTCTGTTTCTTTCCATTTAGTATTACTTTTTTCAATAATATCATCAAGAGTTATTTTAGTGTCATCAATAGTTATTCCAGATTTAATTAACTCAAATTTTTTGATTGATGATGCTTCTTCACTTCTGTATTGTATATTTATTGCATTACCCCACATTTGTTTCCATAAATTATCAAATGTTTCAGTTGATATTTTTTCTTTTTCATCAATTGACATTTCATTAATAATGTTTTGTGTGTGTTCAATATTATATGGTGTATACTTTCCTCTCATAAAATCAATATATCCAAAACTATCTTTTCGTCGTAACATTAAAAATTGTAATCCTTTTAAACTTGACCTAAATAATATTATACCATAACTAGTTATTGGTAATTTACACTGATGAAATAAATGACCTTGTTTTCCACAATTATTACATATGTTTGATGTTTTATTCATAGTAGCACTATTTATAGTTAAGGAGTTACGTTTAAATATATTATTTTGCTTTAAATATAAAATAATATTATTTAATATTAAATGTTCAAAAGTTTTAATTTAGGCTTGTTTCCAAGACGACAAGGTGGTAATCATAGAATAGCCGATGTTACAATCAACTTGGGCTCGACTAAAGGTCGTGGTTCTTCTACAAGAATGTTTAATTATTGTAAACAAACTAACCCACAACCTGAAAATTGTATTTATAAATTTATAAAGGTAAATTAAATACGATTATATAGTTTAATAATTAATATTTTTTTAAAACAAAATATTAATGAGTTCAGCTTATCTAGATCCAAAAATATGGGGGCCTCACTATTGGTTCTTTTTACATACAATCGCGATGTCTTATCCAATTCATCCTAATGCTGTAACAAAAAAGAAATACTATGATTTTGTCCAAAATATTCCGTTATTTATACCAGTTGAAAGTATGGCTGGTGAATTTAGTAAATTACTAGACCAGTATCCAGTACAACCATATTTAGATAATAAAGAATCTTTTATAAGATGGATGTGGTTTATTCATAATAAAATAAATAAAAAATTAGAAAAACCTCAAATTTCTCTAAATGATTTTTATATTAAATATTACGACGAGTATAAACCAATGAATGAAAAATTGAGTGAATACTATAAGATAAGAGGAAAACTAATTTATTCTGGAATAATTATTAGTATTTTTGGAGGAATTTACTATTTATATGATAAGTAAACTTTATTTTAATAGTATATTATATGAGTACTAAAAAACATAAACGAAAATATAGAAATGGTGGTAAAGTAATAGCATCTGGTGGTTTTGGTTGTGTATTTAGTCCAGCTTTAAAATGTGCAGGAAAATCATCTAGAGGTAAAAATAGGATATCCAAGTTATTAACAAAAAAACACGCATTAGAAGAATACAACGAAGTTGAATTGATTAAAAAAAAGTTAAATAAAATTCCACAATATGAAAATTATTTTTTACTTAATGGTTTTGAGATTTGTAAGCCAGCTAAATTGGATAAAAGTGATTTAGCTGGCTTTAGTTCAAAATGCTCAGCACTTCCAAAAGACAAAATTACACAAGAAAATATAAATAAATCATTAGATAAGGTTTTTGCGCTAAATATGCCTAATGGTGGTCTGCCTATTGATGATTTTATAATAAAAAATAACACATATAAAAATATAATTAAATTAAACAACACATTAATAAATCTTTTAAATAATGGAATTATTCCAATGAATGAAAATAATATATATCATTGTGACATGAAAGACTCCAATATTTTAGTTGATAATAGTTCAGGTTTTAAAACAAGACTAATAGATTGGGGACTTTCTACTGAATACATTCCTAATATTGACCAACCATTTCCTAAAACTTGGCGAAATAGGCCATTTCAATTCAATGTTCCATTTTCAATAATTATTTTTTCAGATTTATTTTTTGATAAATATTCCAAATATATTAAACAAGGAGGAAAACTAGACTATGAAAATTTAAAACCATTTGTCATTGATTATATTTATTTATGGATTAAAGAGCGTGGAATGGGTCATTACTCATTTATTAATATTATTATGTTAATGTTATTTGGAAATGAATTAAAAAATATTGACGAAAAAAATAAAGAAAAAATAATTGAAAGTGAATTTACATTGCCTTATATTTGTAATTATATTATCGAAATTTTAATAAATTTTACAAAATTTAGAGAAGATGGCTCGCTAAATTTACGTGTGTATCTTGATACAGTTTTTATTAAAATAGTAGATATTTGGGGTTTTGTTATATCATATATTCCAATTTTTGAACTCTTACATGAAAATTATGAAAATTTAAATAAAATAGAAATACAACTATTTGAAGCTTTGAAGAGTATTTTTATAAAATACTTATTTTCTCCAAGAATAGAACCTATTAATGTTTCTGAACTTACAAATGAATTAAAAGGAATTAATAAAATATTTAGACTAACAACCACAAGTAGTAATAAAAATTCTAGTTTGAAAGTGTCTTCAACTAAACGAAGTAAAGGAGTTACTGGTCAAACATACATATTGAATTCAAGTCAAAAAATACATTCAAAAAAACCCAAAACAAAAACTTCAAAACAACGTATTTAAAAATAATAATATTGTATAATTATATAATGAATACTGATTTTAACAAACTTTGCACTCCAGCAAAAATATATTTCGGTATTTCTGTAGTTACTTGTATAATTATGTTATTTAACAGAGTTCATATTATATCAGTGTTTACTAAATTGATATTTGCGTTTTTATGGAGTTTTGCCTTAGGATGGTTGTGTAGTAAAGGTTACGCATCATTATCATGGTTTTTAGTTTTATTACCATTTGTAATGATTTTATTAGTAGCATTTGGAATAATGAAACACATGAGAGAAATTGATAAATTAAATCCAATGAAAAACTAAATTATTTTAAATAATTTAAAGAATAAATAATATTATATATAATATAATATTATGTTGATGTTAAATATTTTGTTTAGTTATTTTTTTGTAAACAGTATAGCTAAAAATACTGTTGAAACATTGGATTTAGAAAAATATCAGGGTAGATGGTTTCAAATATATGGAAATCCTTTTGACCAATTTTTTGAAAAGTTTTCTAGTTGTATAACAGCAGATTACGAAATAATGCCATCTGGTAATGTAAGTGTAGTAAATAGTCAATATGAAAAAATAAATGGTATAGACCAAATTCAAGGGTATGCATATTATGGTTATAATAGTGACCCTAAATTATATCCCGGAGAGTTAATGGTTCATCTAGATGGTGTTCCGCATGATGCTCCATATTGGGTTTATAATTTAGGTCCTGAAAATGATTATAATTATTATGATTGGGCGATAGTTTCCGACCCAATTAAATTATCTTTATTTGTGCTAGCAAGAGATGTTGATATTTATTATAATGAGTATGATGATGAAGTACTAGAAATATTACATGAATATGGTTTTGATGATTTAATAACTGTATCACACGAAGATTGTGAATACGCAACAGAAAATTATTGAGTTTAGAATATACAACCAAGTATAAAATATATTATTTATTATAGTATATTTTATTATAGTATATTTTATATAATGAGATTAGAGTTCTTTATAATAGGTATTACAGCATTTTTCATATACAACGCATATGCTGATGGAAAATACACAAAAATGTTGATGTCATTTAAAAAATATTATCAAATGATTTTTTTTAGCATTATTGGTATTAGTGTTTATCTTTTTTTAAAAAGAAATCCATCGCAAGGTAGAAATATGTTACTTTATGCTAATAATGTAGTAAAATATATGCCTATAGACAAATCAGCAATGGATATGATTACCCCAATATTTGATTTTACTTCAAAGAATGAAGACAGCAGTTTTATGGAATCATTTAATGATATAAATCCATTACAATTTGGTGTAAACGGAAGTGCTGAAAAAAGAATGCTAAATTCTGGAAAAAATGGAACTAAACGTTCTGTTAGTGAAACAAAAAAGAAATATGTTGCGGCTCAACAAGGATGGAAATGTGGAAATTGTGAAAATCAACTTGACCACACATTTGAAATAGACCACAAAACACGATTAGAATATGGAGGAGGTAATGATGTTCAAAATTTAATAGCATTGTGTAGAAATTGTCATGGAAAAAAAACCGCAATGGAAAATATGTAATAATATATATTTTAAAAATATTATAATATATATATGTCACCCCCTGAAACCGATACAATATCAAAAGAAAATTTAATACCAGAATTTAAAATGTCTAGTATGGCAATTCCTTTTGGAATTATTTTGGGGTTTTTAACTATTATTCTTTTCATTTTGTTATTTAATCAAGGATTTTCATTTTCGAAACCAGAAACAAAAACAAGCACAAAAACTAATAACGAAATAACACAGGATGTATTTATTGTTTTAACATTTTTATTAGTAGGTATTGGATTGGTATTTCTTCTTTTACCAAATTTTAAAGAAAATATTCATAAGTTTTTAGAACAAATATCAAATACTATTTATGTATTTATTTATACTATTTTTTTAATATTATTTTTTGTAGCTGTTCCAAATGAGACATTAAACAAATATGGTTATATAATTACACCTTTAACATTATTATTAACAATATTTTTATTTTATAAAGGGTTCTCAACAAATTATGTTGAAAATTTTAATATAAATTATGAAAGAATTAAAACAGTTATTTTATTTTTATGCTTTATTACAATTTGTATTGTTTATTACTCGGTTGACCCAGGTGGATTTATTACTGAATATTATGGGTCATCCTTATTATTAACTATTTTAATATCTGTTTTTGCTTTACTGTATTTGATAATTGTATTAACACTACCAGATACAATTAAACCATTAGATACAAAAAGTGGGTCTAGCAATTTTTTAGAAAATTTTACTAAATTTCCAGTTTACGGAAGTATTTTATTTATTTTATTTTTAATAGTTGTCACAGTAGGAGTATATAACTATCCTGGTGGAATATCAAATAATAAATCAATGTTAGCCACAATAATTATATTACTATTTTTAATTTTAACTATTTGGGGAAGTGGATTGCTTGTAGCAATATTTCCGGAAGTTTCTGATAAATCTATGAATGTATCTAAAATGTCAACGTTCAAAAAATCATTATTAACATTATTTGGTATTATTATATCAGGATTATTAATTGCTTGGATAGTATATTATTTACAAAATTTATCTGGACAATCAGGAACTGTTAGTTTTATATTAAATTTATCTCTTGTTTTAGTTGTTTTAATGTTAATTTATAAAACAATAAATGTTGAGTTACCTGGGAAAGCTAATTCCAAAAAAGACAGCTTCTTCTCTCTAATTTCCAACTTAATCTTATATATTCCTTGTGCTCTTTCAGGAGTTTTTGATTCAGGTGTAAAGGCAGCTACAACCACAAATTATTCAGAACTTTTGAGTTTTATTATGCTATTGATATTAGCAATGTTAATTCTTATTGCGTATTATAAATTTCCATCTCTTACTAAGGTATTTACATTACAAGGAGGGGATTTATTAGTCAATAAACCTGTTGATATTAACAAATTATATACACTTGCGTCGTATGAGGAATTAAATGGTACAGATAAATTTGAGTATCAGTATGGGTTGTCTTTTTGGGTATTTTTAGATGCGAATTCTCCAAGCTCTAGTTCATCTAGTAATAAATTTGTATCATTATTGAATTATGGTAACAAACCTAATATTCTTTACAAAGCTAATACAAACACACTTATGATAACTATGGAGCAAAAAGGTCTGTCAAAACGTAAAAATAAACTAATAGATTTTGATGAAAATGGTAATAGAATTATATACAAACAAAATAATATATTACTTCAGAAATGGAATAATATTGTAATTAACTACACTGGTGGTACTTTAGATATATTTTTTAATAATGAACTAGTTAAATCAGTAATTGAAGTAGTTCCATATATGTCATTGGATAGTTTAACAATAGGAACAGATGGTGGAATAAACGGTGGAATATGCAATGTAGTGTATTTTAAATCACCTTTAACCACAACAAAAATGCATATTTTGTATAATATGGTGAAGGACAAAACAACTCCAATAACTACTGAATCAAATGAAACTATTATTAAAATTAAATCTTAAATTTAAAAAAGTAGAAAAAATATCTTAATCTATAATATATACAAATGAGTCCCTTAAGTATAGTTTTTACAATTGTTGTAATTGTTTTAGTTTTTATCTTATTAAGATATCTTCTAAGTAACCCCAATCTTTTACAAGATTTACAAGATGGTAAAACAGCGTCAACAATTGAAGCTGATTCTTTAGCAACAAATGGGTCAACTGTTGCTTCTAGTAATTTTGCCTATTCTTGCTGGTTTTATATTAATGATTGGAATTATCGTTATGGTGAACCAAAAGTTATTTTTGGAAGAATGGGTGGTTCTAGCGACGCTTCTGGCGGTTCAGTAGAAGGAATAAGTGGTATTGATCCTTGCCCTGCGGTTGTTTTAGGAGCAATTGAAAATAATTTAATGGTATCTTTAGGTTGTTATCCGGGAGCAGACATACAACCAACTACAACTGGTGGTAAAACAGTCGTTCACAGATGTGGTGTATCAAATATTCCTATTCAAAAATGGGTTAATTTAATTATTAGTGTTTACGGACGAACAATGGACCTTTATATTGATGGTAAATTAGTTAGAACATGTTTATTACCTGGTGTAGCAAGTGTAAATAATAACGCCAACATTTTTGTTACACCTAAAGGAGGTTTTGATGGTTGGACTTCTAAATTAGAATATTATCCTAACTCATTAAATCCACAAGATTGCTGGAACATTTACTCAAAAGGCTATGGCGGTGGCTTTAGTCTATTTGGAGCTTATGATGTACAAATTTCTATACTTGAAAATGGAACTACAACAAACAGTGTTACATTTTAATTTATATAATCTTATTTCTTTTATATATATATAAATGGATTCATTTTCTACAAATCAAGGAACTTTTGGCACAAAAGAATTTTTACAATCAAATAGTTTAGTAGCAAAATTAGCATTTTTATTGCTTGTTATTTTTGGTTTTATGATTTTATTAAGAGTAGGAATTTCTATTATAACTTGGTTATTTAGTAATAATGATTCTCCACATCTTATAGATGGAATGATAGATGCTAAACAACTTATTGTTATACAACAAGACCCTGAAACAAAGGGAAGTATACCTATATACAGATCAAATAACGCAAATGATGGTATTGAATTCACTTGGTCTGTATGGATTTATATTGAAAATTTACAATATCTTGAGGGACAATATAAACATATCTTTTATAAAGGAAATAGTACTTTAGAATCAAATGGACTTAATTTTCCTAATAATGCTCCAGGATTATATATAGCTCCTAATACTAATGCTCTTGTTGTTATGATGAATACATTTAATGTAATTAATGAGGAAGTTATGATTCCTGATATTCCATTAAATAAATGGGTTAATGTTATTATCAGATGCCAGAATACAACTTTAGATGTTTATATTAATGGAACAATTACACGAAGTGTTCAACTAATTGGTGTTCCTAAACAAAACTATGGAGATGTCTTTGTTGCGATGAATGGAGGATTTGATGGAAATATATCAAACTTATGGTATTATAGTTATGCTTTAGGAACATCGGAAATTCAAAGTATTGTTAAAAATGGTCCTAATACTAAAATGATTGGTTCCGGTGGAATGGACTTAAAAAATCCAAATTATCTATCACTAAGATGGTTTTTTGCTGGAGCCGGGGATATGTTTAATCCTGCATATAAAAACCCCCAGACTATTTCTATTCCTGGTTCTAATAAATGTAATTAAAAGTGAAATGAATACATTTTAAAATATATATTAATTTTATTATTAATTAATTAATATATACAACAATGTCATCGATACAATATAATCCTAATCCTACAAGAGTTTGGAGTAGAGTTCAAAATGCGTGTTCTGTGATTGCTTACACAAATAATGACCCTGCCGCAAATAGCAATTTTGCTAGAGCTGATTATGAAAGACAAATGTTATTAAAAGGAAACATTCTTCAGTATAAAAAAAATAGTTCCAACTTAACAAAAAAACAAAGATATACACAAATAGCCAAAGGAATGTGGACTAATAGAACTAAAACATGGGCTACACAATCTGACACTTACACTAATCCAAATATGACAAGTTTATTGCGAGTTAATTTTACTATTTTAGATCCTTCTAATAATACATTTAGTAATCCAACTAACCCATACGGCTGTCCTACAAATGAAATACAGGATGGTGGAAATCTTGTTTGTAATGTGGTTGTTAATCCTTGTACACAAGAAGTAATTAAAAGAACAAAATCTCAACAATTATGTAATCCAACTACTGATTCCGATGTTCCGGGTCAAATTCAACAATTATGTTGGAATGACGGAACTCAAACATGGTTTCCTAGACAAAGATATATTATGCCTACAAGTGGCACAAAATGGCCTCAAGGTTATAAAGGATTTGTTAGTGGTCTTAAGCCAGCTGCTCCTGTTTTAACATTGGATTCAAGTAATAATAATTCTGTTACACTTTCTTGGACAGTCATAAATAATGATTGTGTTCCAATAACAAGTTTTAATATATATCAAAATGGTATCTTAATAGAAAATTTGTTATATCCTACAAATACAATTATAATTAATAATTTATTCTCTGGTAACTATGATTTTTACATAATTTCTATAAGTGATACAATTGAATCAGAAAAATCTAATACAGTTTTAGTTACAATTGTTTAATAATTAATCATTACATATCAATATATTAATATCCCTTCTTTTATTTTCTTTTGATGCTGCTAGCGGATAAATAATAAGGTCAGAGTGCTTACAGTTTTGAATAAAATTACATGTAGTAAATCTATTTGTAGCATGTGGCATTACATATAAATTATATGGCTTCCAGCGGTCATTTACATTATTATTAATAATATCATGATTTAAATATAATATATTATCACAAGAGATATTATAACATCTATTTACAATAAAATTTAAAAATTTGCTTCTACAAAGAAAGTGTCTTATTATTTTATTATCATAAACAATATTTGCTGTATTTAAAGATTTTTCTTGAGCAAATGATTTTATTTCCCAGGATGCTTCGTCAACAGATTTTCTATCACCTAGTAAATTAATTATAATTTTTTGTGTAAAATAATAATCTTCAGGATAACTGCGATGATGTGAATAATAACGAAATACATTATTATTATTAAAACTTTTTAGTATAGTTCTAAAATGCATACATTAATTTAAAATTAACATTTAATATATTTAAATAATATATATATTAAATGTCAGAAATAGTTCAAGAGTCATCTGAAATAATAGAAAACCCAGAAAGAAGAATAGTTTTTCAAATGTATGATAGTTATTATGATACTATAAATAATGAGTTTAATACTTTTTTAAAAGGTAATTATTTAGATGAAAATTTGAATATATATTTAGACCAAAATATCAGTGCTCGATGTCCAGAAATATTAGACCCTGCTTCAGCAGAAATTAAATCATTTCCATTACAGGAACAACAGAAGTTTATTAAAAAATACATAAATCAAACAACTCCATTTAGAGGGTTATTAGTTTGGCATGGTTTAGGTTCAGGAAAAACATGTGCTTCGATTGCTGTCGCAAATACATTTGTAAGAAAAAATAAAGTAATTGTTGTTCCAGCTGCTTTAGTAAATAATTTTATAGGTGATTATTCAAGTTGTGGAGATATAACAGCAACATTTGATGTTAAAAAAGATGAGAGACCAAAAACAGTACAAATTGGCGATAATCAAGTGTCTGGTGAATTTAATACTTTTAAATCATTTACATCAAATGGAAATATAAATAGCTACGAGTCTTCAGAAAAAGAAATTTTTGAAGATAAATTAATTATTATAGACGAATCACAACTTTTAATAGACCATATAACTAACGCAATAATAATTAAAAATAGAATTAGAGATTTAATAAAAAAAAATGAGCAAGCCTTATTATTATTATCATCAGCAGCTGATGAAAATAAAAGAAAAAGAATATTATTAAGTATTCGTGAAAAAGAATTAGAACTATTAAAACCAAATCATTATATTGATTTTTATAAAGATTTAAGGTCACTTGAAAAATCAAAAATTATTTGTTTAAGTGGAACTCCTATAGTAAAAGAACCTATGGAGCTGGCCGTTTTATTTAATATTATTCATGGTGATATTGTTTCGTGGGAAATTAAACAAACATCAGAACAAAAGTTCACAAACATAATCGATTTTGTATCTTCTATAAGTGATGAAAAAATTAGAAACAATATAGATTTAAAGAATTATTATTTTAATAGTGATGATAGTTCAATTACTGTTTATAAAAATCCATATGAATTTATTAATGTCAATATTAATAGAAATGATGGTATTATTTATGATTATGTTAATACATGTACAAATTCTGAGTTTGGAACATTATTAAAACAATTATTTGGAGAAAATAATGTTACAAAAAAAATAAAATCATTATTTGAAACTGAAGATATAAAAACAATAATAGATATAAAACCTAGTGAGTTTAAACATAAAATTAACGGGTTGTCTTCCTATTTTGGCAATATTCAAAGCATATTGCCACGTGTGGAATTAAACAATGTTGGAGAAAACGAAGCTGAATTTTTAACTAATAATAATTTATACAAATATGGTATAGGTGAAGGAAATACTTCACAAAAATTGTATGAAATAAGGTACGTTAACACATCTCAAACAACAAAAACTGTATTAGAATTGAATAAAACATTAGATAAAAAAAGTCCAAATAAATTAGATAAATCATTATCCCTTTTAAGTTCAATCATTGGTATGGTAGGACTTATTAGTGCTAATACATATCAATTTTTATATCCGGGACTTATTGAATATTTACAATCAAATACAGATATAACAACAAGACTTAATATACCAAAAATAAAAGGAGCCACAGTTGATGAACGTAACATTGAAATAACAACACTTGAAGAAATTAGAAAAAGACCAAAAATAAATTTAGATGTTCTGAATGAATCCAAAGCTAAACTAAAAAAAACAGATGTTGCTATCGAACAACAAGAATCATTGTACAAACAATTATGGGAAAGACTAAGCAAACCATCATTTGTTTTCTCCGAAACAGGTGATGAAGAAGAACAAGAACCAGCGGCTACTGATAAATTATCGCCAGAAGAAGAAGCCGAGTTAGCGGTTATTCCTATTAGTATTCCTCAAGGCGTAATACCTACTAGTAACGAAGAACTAAGAAATGTTGAGTTTATAAGTAATAAAAGAGACTTATATAAGACAAAGGTTTATTTAGATACAATTCCTATTATAAAAAATATATGGAATACAGATGATTTTCAAAGAACATATAGTCAAAAATTTATGATTAGTAATCCGGAATGTGAATTAAAACAATACAGCCCCAAAATTTTTGAAATTGTTAAATCTATTATGAATAATCGAGGTAAAATACATATTATTTATAGTGAATTTTTACAGATTAATATTCCACTCGTAAGAGCACTACAGGCAAATGGTTTTGGTGAGTATGATGGAGAAGAAAATTTTAATACATTAAGTGATGGTCTTAGATACATGTTTTATACGGGAACTGGTATTGCTAAAACTGATTTTAATAGAGAAGATGTTCAATTTATAAGATTTTTAAAGGATGAAACTGAAGGAAAATCTAAAAAAGACCGTGATAAATTATTAAAAAACTTTAATAGTAGACCTAATAAATTTGGTGAAAAGGTTCAAGTTATAATTATAAATTCGGCTGCGGCTGAAGGAATTACTATTAAAAATGTGCGTTTTGTTCATTTATTACATTTACCGCCAAATATGTCAAAAGTTTTTCAGATTATTGGAAGAGCTATTCGAAACTGTACGCATCAATCTCTTGATGTAAACGAACGAACAGTAACCCCAATTTTATATTTAAGTGAAAATGATGAAAAAAAATATGATGATATAATTAAAATAAATAGGGGTAATGTTCCTTATTTAGATATGCTTAAAGAATCTACAATTGATTGTTTATTGAATAATCAAATTACAGAACAAGATTGTTTTATAACAGAAGATAATTCATCTATTTCTAGGTCTCCTGATAAATTAGTTCCAAAAAAAATGTGGGTAGGTTATGAAATAAAAGCACCAATAAAATCGAAAGATAATTATTTACGTAAGATTCAAGATTTGGCACAAAATTCAGAATTAACAAAAGCACAATTTATTGCTGCTATTAAAGAAGTAAATAAAGATGAAATAGCAAATTATAAAATTGGTGAAGGAGAAGAAATATTAACTCCAAAAAAAGGAGTGTTAGACACTAAATCAAAAAAAACACCTAAAGCGGCAGCAATGAAAAGTGTATTAGTAGCTCCGGAAGAACAATTTTTAGTCACTCAATCAAAAAAAAAACCACCTAAAGCGGCAGCAATAACAGCAGCGGCAATAATGCCAACAGTAGTAACACAACCAGCAAAAAAAGAATTAGGGAGAGGCACAAGAGTAAGAACTAGTAAAATAATTTTTGACAACTCAGGTGGATATAAAAAATCACGTAAAAATAAAAAATCACGAAAAAATAAAAAATCACGTAAAAATAAAAAATCACGTAAAAATAAAAAATCACGTAAAAATTAAGCTCTTAGGCTAGGGTTTACACATATTTGGTGAGTAGGAAAAATATTACCAGACATACACGTATCATTTACTCCTACTTCAGCACACGACCTAAATCCTCGGTCTTCACCAATATAACACCATCCTGCCTTAGATGCGCCATTTTGAATACTACTTGCTGCGTCATCTGCTTGATAGTCCTCACCATTTACTTGTTGTTTTTGAGCAGTTGAAGAGTTAATTGCTTTATTTACTGTATTTGCTTGTGCAACATCTCCTTGTGGAAATGTGGTTTTAATATCCTGACCTTTTGTTTTAGTTTTTGAATTTTGTTCTGTTGGTGTAATATTTTGAACACCTGTTAATCCAGTTGTTACAACATTAGCTGATGTATTTACAACTGCCTTTGCGCCTTCTGCTGAAATATCAACAACTTGTCCAGTAACACCCGCAAAAATAGAAGTTACTTTTTTAATTAAAGGGGCAAAAAAATCATTTACACCTTCTGTACCTTTTGCTAAATAAACAAAAATATTAAATCCTAAAAATGTTAAAATTAACACAACTAAAATCCACGTTGTTAAGCTTATATCTTTTATCCAATCAAAATAAGATGACATACTGTTGTCTGAGCTCCCTATTACATCACTATCTGAAGTTAGAGATGGTATTGATGAAATTTCATTTGTTCCTAATAACGTTTTTGATATTTTATCAGAAATATTATCACTCATTATATTAAAAATAAATATATTAATTTTGGATTTTAATTTAATTACTTGTATTTTTTTATTAGCTATTACTATAAATGTTTAATACTAATTTAAATTACATAAAAAATATATTATGGATTTTAATACATTTTTTATTTACTTATACTGTTTTAACAATTTCACTAATTTCAAATGATATGAAAGTTTTAACAATATTATTTATAATAATGAACACGATTAAATTTTTATTTTATTTTATTGGAAGATGTATGGTAACTAGTTTGGAGGAAAATGATTTGTTTAATAATTCATCTGAACTATTTGGAAATACAATAATGGAAAATCCAAAAGATAAAAATGTTGAAGAAATCTTAATCAATATGGGAAATACTATTATAATAAATAAAATTTTTATTTTATCAATATTAAGATTTTACAAAATAACATATTTTGAATAAAATATGTGTTTTAAATGTATAAAATAAATAAAAATTAATTATATAAAATGAAAACAAATGAAAATTTTTTTGGTAAAAAAATATTTAAAAATTATTTATATAATCAACAATCTTATGAAATGATTATAATTGTTTTTGGGATAATTTTAACATACAAAACAGTTTCGCCTTTTTATTCAATTTTTATAATTTTTGCATTAAATTTGTATTCTTACTTTATTCACGTATTACTTCATATGATACCTGAAAAATACAATATTCATTTGTTATTACACCACAATACAGAAGTCGAAACAAATATTTTACATAATATTAAAGCAATATTTTTAGATGGGTTTTGTTTTTTTATTTTATATTATTTTCAAATACTTATAAATTATGAAATAGTTCCACCTATTTTAATTTTATACTACAGTATTATTTATATTACTGTTAATAATATAAATTATTCTATATTTCAAATAGGAAAATATTCACATCATTTAAATAAAACTACCAATTTTGGGCCTGATTCAGTAGACCATTTATTAGGAACAGATAATAACACAAAATTTGAACATATGTATCACTATATTTTAAATATAATATTTGCTTTTTTACTAACAGTTATAATTTTTTGTGATAAAAATGACATTTTATAAATGACATTTTATAAAATAAGTATAAAAATAATTTTAAATATATAGATTTTAATATATTATGAATGAATCTGAAGTTATTATTATCAAATCTGAAGAAGACCCATTATTAAAATCAATTAAGTTAAATTATATATTTTATTCATTATTATTTGTTTGTTTGTTTATAATTTCATATTATACTAATTCTAGTTTTTTATGGTGTATTCTTACATTTATATATGTTTCTTTTAATGGTTATTTTGTTCATTATTTATCTCATCAAATTAATTTGGGAGAAATATACAAAGGTCATGGTGCTTCGGCAAATATAGATAATTATATATCTGCAATACCAGGTATGAATAATATAATACTTTTTTGGTGTAAAATGTTTGATTTTCATAGTGAAACTCATCATGATACTTCAATTAATAAAAAATTAAATAACAGGATATATGAATTTATAATGAATTTTATTACACAATCTGGGTTATTGCTTCTTTTTATTTTATTTACAAAATATTTAAATTATTATGTATGTTTTTTATGGGGTATTTTTTATGCGACAGTTCATATGATAAATTATGATATAATAAAACCTCAATCACATAAAAATCATCATTTAAATGTTAAAAAAAATTATGATATTTTATTATGGGATACAGTTATGAATACAAAATATGATTATAATGATATTATTGAAGATGTAAATCATTGTTCATATAATATTGTTATTTTAACAATATTAATAGTATGTTTTATAAAATATACTAATACGTAAAATAAGATTATTTTATTTAAACGTTAGCAAATATAAAAATTGGTTCATATCACCTAATATTTCATCACGAATATTTAATAAATCTGTATTAGTCATGGAAGTAATCGCTTTATTATTTGTTAATCCTACTAAATAACTTTTAAAAGATTCAATTTTTAACTTTAATTGTTGTGGTGAGTTTAAATCTATTAATGAAATACTTTTTTGTCCCATTAAGTCAATTCTTGTTCCTGTTTTTCCTAAAAGAATTTCAATAAATTTATCTATATCCTCATTTAATTTACTGTATAATTCATCAGTTGCTTTATGTGTAGCGTAGCTGTATGTTTTCCAATGAAATAACTTAACCATTAATAACATTTGAAAAAATACAACAGTTATTTCCTTTCCAAAATTTTTTATAGAGGAAGATGAATTTCTTACCGAGCTAGTTTTTCTACGAATTTCTCCTCCTTTTCTTTTTTTATACGTTTTTACCATTTATACTATATACTTTTATAAAAAAAAATATTTAATTTTAAATTCTAGATATAAATTATTTAAATATACATACAAATATATTTATTATATATGAGTTCTAAAGAAAATTCAGCTGGTTGGGGAGCTTATCAAAATAAAAAGAAAGAAATAGAGACTTTAAAAAAACAATTAATAGTTCAAGATACAAATAAATTTGGTGATGTAATAACATTAAATAAAAATAATATTTTTAGAAATGTAAAAACAAATGTAAATCCTTTTAGGTTTCCAAATAAAATTAAAACTGCAGAATTAGAACAAAATGATATTGATGATTTAAAAGATAATGTTGTTTTAACAGATAATAAACGTTTAAAAGATAATGATGAAATTGCAAATTATAAAAAAAAAATATTAGAATATAACACATACATTACTGAAAATGATACAATTATTGAATACATTCAAAAGGAGTATGATGAAAAAGCTAACAAATTAAAAACAGAATATGAAAACAAGCTTTTGGAACAAAAAAATAAATATGATAAATGGAAAATGGTTGTTTTTGGGCTAACTGAATTAATAAATGATTTTAACAATAACAATATTATTGAAGTTTCTGATTTTTCCAAAAATGAAAGTGATAATAAAGAAATAATTAAAGATATTAATGAAAATGAAGAAAATATAGTACTTAATATTAACGAAACAAACAAATTAACAGAATTAAAAATAACAGATAATGATTTAATACAAAATGAAATAATTGTTTCAAATGATTCAAATAAAAAAAAAGGTAGAAAAATGTCTTCTGTATCTGAAAAAAGATTAAAAGAGGGAGATACTGAAGAAAGTTGCCTTGTTGAAATAGACGATGTTCTGTATGAAATTTCTTATAAATATTGTACTGAAAGTTATATGTGTCGTGGAGGACAAATATTTATGTCAAATTCTTCAATAGTTAAGCATAAAGGTAACATAATTGATGTTACATTTAATGGAAAACGCTTTTTATTTTACATAAATAATAAACTAATACAAATTAATTATAAAAGACCTACATCTCCTGGTATTAA
>Ga0164293_10000560_pt1 | contig 29712 bp, 20 predicted proteins | sample GEODES118metaG_FD_111487 | JGI IMG/M metagenome (GOLD analysis project Ga0164293, IMG submission 111487) | Eutrophic lake water microbial communities from Lake Mendota, Wisconsin, USA - GEODES118 metaG | ecosystem: Environmental > Aquatic > Freshwater > Lake | place: USA: Lake Mendota...
TTATCAAAATATCATTCCTTCTTCAACAGGTGCGGCCAAAGCTGTAACACTGGTTATTCCTGAATTAAAAGGGAAATTAACAGGTATGTCATTCCGCGTACCTGTTGCTGATGTTTCAGTTGTTGATCTGACTGTCCGTTTGAACAAGCCGGCATCATATGATCAGATTAAAAAAGCAATGAAGACAGCTTCAGAAGGCGAGCTAAAAGGTATACTGGGCTATACAGAGGAGGATGTAGTTTCAACTGATTTCCTTGGAGATGCACGTACCTCAATATTTGATGCAAAGGCAGGTATTGCTTTAAATGATAATTTCGTGAAAGTTGTGGCATGGTATGATAATGAATGGGGCTATTCCAGCAAGCTAATTGATCTTGTTCAACTCATTGCCAGTGTAAAGTAAAAATCAAAATCTTTTAGATATTAATATAGACCTTGCTTTAACTCAAAGCAGGGTTTTTTTATTGTTACCGCTTAATAATTGATATCTACCATTTGTAGATTTTTAATCTAATAATCTTTATTTTCGTAACGCTGACAGGGTTTAAAACCCTGTCAGCGTTACAGAGAAAAATGGATAAAATAACATGGGGTATAATAGGCTGTGGTAATGTTACTGAAGTCAAAAGCGGACCGGCATTTAGTAAAGTTACAAACTCATCGCTGGTTGCAGTAATGCGACGTAATGAATCCTTATCAAAGGATTATGCTTTAAGGCATCACATACAAAAATGGTATTCTGATGCAGATGCATTGATTAATGATAAGGATGTAAATGCCATTTACATTGCTACCCCTCCAGATTCGCATGAGCAATTCACAATAGCTGCTTTTAAAGCTGGAAAGCCAGTTTACGTCGAAAAACCAATGGCCCTCAATTCTTCAGAAGCCCTCAAAATGTTGGAAGCCTCAGAAAAATATTCCTGTAAACTCAGTATTGCTCATTACCGCAGAATGCAAGCACGTTTTTTAGAAATAAGACGATTAATCCGTGAAAATATACTTGGTAAAATAATATCTGCCGAAATCAAATTATTCCAGACTCCTACTCCTGGCGTAGCAGATAGCTGGAGAGTAAACCCATTAATTTCAGGAGGTGGTTTATTTCATGACCTGGCACCTCACCAGCTAGATCTCATGGTTTATTTTTTTGGGGAGCCAAAATCGGTAAAGGGAAGTTCTTCTAACAGGGGGAAGATTTATCAGGCAGATGATTATGTTACAGCAGAAATCATCTTTGGGGATAATGTCTCATTCAACGGAATTTGGGATTATACAGCAAAATCGCATCAGGAACTTGATCTCTGTGAAATTCGCGGAACAAGGGGAACTCTTCGCTTTCCCATTTTTAAAGATGGATGTCAGCTAGACCTTGATGGTAAAACCAAGGATATCTATTTCCCTCCTATTGAGCACGTTCAACAACCCATGATCGAGCAGGTCGTAAATTATTTTCTGGGTAAAGGTCCTAATCCATGTTCTGCAGCTGAGGGACTAATTGTGATGCAGATAATGGATCAGGTGATTGGAAATCTCAAATAACTAAATTCTTAAATCAATTTTTTAAACACTAAACCTGCAAGTGGTGGCAGGTCAAATATTCCTGATTGCGCTTTACCATGCCAAAAAATTTCTTCAGAAATAACATTTTGATCTTTAAATAACCCAGATCCATAAAAGTATAAATCATCCGAATTCAAAATCAGTCTCCATTTGCCCTCTGCGGGAAGACCGATGCGCCAGGCCTTTCTTGGTACCGGTGTCATGTTTAAAACAATCAAAAGGTCATCGACAGGATTATTCCCCTTTCTGGAATAAACAAGCACTGAATTTTCAGCATCCCCGCCTTCAATCCATTCAAAACCTTCTGATTCAAAACTCTTTTCATACAAAGCGGGTTCTGATTTGTATAATTTATTGAGAGCAGTTATTGTCGCTTTGACACCCTGATGTGGAGCATATTCAAGCAAATGCCAGTCTAGAGATTGATTAAAGTTCCACTCTGCAGATTGAGCAAACTCACACCCCATAAAAAGGCATTTTGTACCAGGGTGCGTAAACATGTAAAGGTACAATAACCTCAAATTAGCGAACTTCTGCCATTCATCTCCAGGCATCCTATCAAGTATTGAACCCTTGCCATGAACTACCTCATCATGCGAAAAAGGGAGCATAAAATTCTCCTTGAACGCATAAACTGTACTAAAAGTTATCCTATCATGATTATATTTTCTATGTACCGGATCTTTACCAAAATAATCCAGAGTATCATGCATCCAGCCCATCATCCATTTCATTCCAAAACCAAGTCCGCCAGTAAATGTTGGCCTGCTTACGCCACTAAAGGCAGTCGATTCTTCAGCAATAGTTTGAACATCAGGAAAATGAGAATACACAGCCTTATTGAAATCTTTAATAAAACTAATGGCTTCCAAATTTTCGCGTCCACCATCATTATTAGGAATCCATTCCCCCTCCTTCCTCGAATAATCAAGATATAGCATTGATGCAACAGCATCTACACGTAAGCCATCGGCATGATAACGGTCAAGCCAAAAAATGGCATTACTTATGAGGAATGACTTTATTTCATTCCTTCCATAATTGAATATGTAGGATTTCCAATCAGGGTGGAAACCCTTTTTCATATCTTCATGCTCAAATAAATGAGTTCCGTCAAATCGATAAAGTCCATGCTCATCACCCGGAAAATGTGATGGTACCCAGTCAAGAATTACACCTATTCCAACTTCGTGCAATTCTTCAATCAGAAACATCAAATCTTGCGGGGTACCATATCTTGAAGTGGCGGCAAAATATCCTGTAATCTGATAACCCCAGGAAGGATAAAACGGATGCTCCATCAAAGGTAGAAATTCTACATGGGTGAACCCTGTTTCTAAAAGGTAAGGAATTAGCTTTTCTGCCATTTGGCGATAGCTTAAAAATTCATCTGGAGATTCCGAACTTCGAGCCCAGGATCCAAAATGCATTTCATATACCGACATCGGTTTATTCAGAGAATTGAAATTATACCTTGATTCCATCCACGCACTATCCTTCCATTCGTACCAGGTATCCCACACAATTGAGGCGGTAGATGGTGGTTCCTCCCATCTTAAAGCAAATGGATCTGCCTTTTCGAGATCCTCTCCTGAATTGGACTGAATAAAATATTTATATACTTCTCCATTCCCAATACCAGGAATAAAAATTTCCCATATTCCAGATTCATCCCACCTAATCTGCATGGGATGCGAAGATTTATTCCAGCCGTTAAAATTTCCCTCTACAAAAACCTGTCTTGCATTTGGTGCCCAAACTGCAAAATAAGTTCCCGAAGTTTCGCTATGATCTACTACATGCGAACCTAATTTTTCATATAATTTATAATGATTGCCGGATTTGAACAGACTGATATCAAAATCGGAAAAGCGAGAATACCATGAGTCCGAAGATGTTGCTCCGGTCTTTACAGCCTGAATAGCATTAGCTCTTTTTGCCATAAATAAGGTATTTGGGTTACAAGGATTTTTTTAATCCAAAATAAAATTGGCTAGGCAAGGATCTCTATCCTCTTAAAACTCTTGCTAGACTTAATCCTTAATCTCTTTAAATCGTCAAATTCTAAATTATCAGTAAATTCCCTTCCATCAATTAAAACTTTGGAAGGTGCAAATGGCAGTCCAATAATCTTTAAATCATACGTTTCATAGCGCGGAGTAAATAAACCCTCTATAGTTTGATTTATCGTCATAGATCTTTGATCACCATTTACAACATACTTTTTCTCCAGATAAATATTTTGTTCGAAGGCAAAAGTATCATCATGGTCCTCATAATAGAAAGAATTGACTTCATAGTCAGAGTAATAAATCTGAAAAATAAGCTCATCAACCTCATACTCTCCTACATATTGCATTAATGGGGATTCGGGAATAACAGATCCAGCCTTAACAAAAATTGGCATAGAATCAATTGCTGCAGATACCTCATGTTCTTGTCCTCCGCTATAGGAATCATGTGTCCAGTAATCATACCATTTACCAGGTGGCAAATAAACATTTTTGGTTCTTGCACCTGGGTCGCTTACAGGAGCAACCAAAATTTTATCTCCAAATGTGAATATATCCTGTATACTATGGGTTAGAATATTTTCCTGCTCAAGCATTACCAAAGGCCTTAGGATAGGGAAATTGTGTTTGTAATGCTCCCAGAAAGCCGAATAAATATAAGGCAGTAATCTGTACCTGAGTTCAATAAACTTTCGGTTTATATCTTCATATTCTTGACCAAAACTCCATGGTTCACGTTCTGCCGTGTCTCCTGCTGAGTGTGCACGCATGCAGGGAGAAAATACTCCCATCTGAATCCAACGTGTAAACAATTCACCATCTGGCTCACCACTAAATCCACCAATATCTGTACCACAAAAAGAGATACCCGAAACTGATAGACGCTGGCATTGTACAATACCAATTTTTAGATGTTCCCAGGACGCTACATTATCACCTGTCCAAACAGTAGCATAACGCTGAACACCTGAATAACCTGCTCTGGTGATTGTAAATGGTCTCTTATTTTTTTGAAGCTTTTTTAGCCCTTCATATGTTGAACGCACCATTTGCATACCATAAATGTTGTGGGCTTTTCTATGCGATCCATGATATCCATCGTAATTATGTCGAACATCTACCGGAAAAGTACCTGAACCAAAAACTGCAGGTTCATTCATGTCGTTCCAAACACCCGCTACTCCTGCATCAACAAGTTCTTTGAATAAACCACCCCACCAAACCCGTACTTTAGGATTTGTAAAGTCTGGGAACTGACATCTTCCCGGCCAAACATGTCCTTCCATAAAATAATCATCACAACGCCGGCAAAAAAAATTATTTTGCTTCCCCTCCCTAAAAACACTATAGTTTTCGTCAACCCTGATTCCAGGATCAATAATTACAACCGTTTTAAATCCATCCGAAGCCAATTCCTTAATCATTCTGGCAGGATCCGGAAAATGCTTTCTGTTCCACGTAAAACAGCGATATCCATCCATATAATCAATGTCAAGATAAATTGCATCACATGGAATGTTACGCTCTCGGAAATTGCGGGCAATATCTTTGACTTTCTTTTCGGGATAGTAACTCCACCTACACTGATGAAAACCCAAAGTCCATTTCGCCGGCATTTGGTGAGTTCCTGTTAAGGTATGATAGCGCTTAAGTACATCCATCATATGTGGACCATGGATGTAATAGTATTGCATTTCACCTCCATCAGCCCAAAAACTCACTTTATCATTGTCCTGACATGCAAAATCAAAATGACTTTTAAAGGTATTATCAAAAAATATCCCGTAACTGACACCGTTATTTATTCCCATGTAAAATGGAATGGTTCTGTAAAGTGGATCTTGCCCCTTCCCAAAAGAATAAGCGTCAGTGTTCCAGTTTAAATATCGATTTCCACGAAGATTAAAATCACTTGATTTGTCGCCCAACCCGAAAAAATTCTCATCATCATTGCATTTTTTTGTAGCATACACATAAAATCCGCCAAAATCAATATTCTCCTCCCAGTGCATCGCGCTAAGATCCTGATTGATTATGCGGCCATTGATATCCTCAAATGAGATTAAAAAATTATTCTTATTAATAACACAGGCTACAGTATTAGTTTGTACACTGTAATTTTGCTCATTTTCAACACAAGTAAAAACTGTAATTTTTTGTTCATTATGGCTTAATGCGTAAGAAAACTCTTCGAGAAATACACCCTGCGGAGCCAATCTGACCCTTATTATTTCATCACTTACTACTCGTACCTCAACCTGTGCATTACCATCCGAAAAGAAAAAGCTGTTTCCTTCCTGTCTATAATCCTTTACAGCTCCCAAGTACTTTTTAACAATGGGCTCAAGCCCCACAATCGGATTATTTACGTGTTGAACGCCATCCTCCAGATCATTAACATCCAAAATCGTAGATAAGTTATCCTTACTTACTTCCATACTTTAATCTTTGTTTTATCATAAATTCTTATCATGTCAAGCAATTGGAGAAGGGGGATTTACTGCCAACAGTATGGTATTATTTTGGTAAACTGACTGAAATTCATACCATATCACATAGTTAGAAATAAAAATCGAAAGTGCCATATTTCTATAAAAAATAAGTCCCGCTCCAATTGATGGAGCGAGACTTATATATTGGTCAGTAGAATTTTTTTTACTCTAAACTAACTTAGATATTGATTGAATCTTATTGATTGAATGTAAATCCAACAAAATACATACCACCCATTTCAGGGTTTCCATAAGATGTAATGTAGTATCTGTTAAGAAGATTCTGAGCTCCAATCTTAATCATACCATTAACTGAAGGAATCTTAAGATTCACTTGAGCATCTACAGTTCCAAAAGATGGAACATCTCCTGATGCAAAAGATGATGCCCAATAAAATGCGTCCTGCCAACGATAAGATACATTCATACCCACATTCTTAGCAATACTTCGGTTACCTATTCCCAGGTTGTAACGAACTGTAGGAGTATTAAAGTCGTTTATGAATGCAGTTGGAAGATTTCCAATTTGGTTGTATGAAATGTTTCCGCTAAGATTGAATTTTCCCATTAAATAATCCATCCCAAGGGCCGCACCATATGCAGAGACATCTCCAGCAGCATTTACCGGTACACCAAACCTGGTAAATGCAGACCCATTTTGTTGGAACACTTCAACGGATGAAATAAAGTCTTTATAGGAGTTATAATATCCATAGGTATCAATCAATAATTTGCTTCCAATTAATCCCTTATAACCTAACTCGTAAGCCTGAACACTTTCAGGCCTTACACCATTAGGATCGAATGAATAAGTCTTAAGCAAGGTAGGGTTTGCTGCACCTGCAGCAGCTGAAGCAAGGAAATTCCTGTAGCTTACATCAGTAAATGGCTTATTGGTAAACAAGTTATATTTTTGTATCATTTCAGGTAATCCGCCAATTAAACGAGTTGATCCACCCCCAACAGAAAGATTAATGTATTGATTTTGTGTAGTTGGGTTACGATAACCTGTCTGATATGATACCCTGATATTATTATTGGGAGCTACAGTATAAACTCCGGTAATTCTTGGAGTGAACTGACCTTCAAAATTCATGTTCTTGTCATATCGACCAGAAACTGCTAGCTTAAATGATTCACCCAATTTCTTACCCATTTGAATAAAAGCACCGGTTTCATCAATATCAATTGTGCGGTTTAGGTCATCAAATATGGTTCCTGCAGAATTAAGATCATACCTTCTGAAAGATGCTCCTACCTGAAGATCAACCGCGCCCTTCAAAGCGTTTGTGAAATTATACATACCCTCATAATGCCACAAATTACTTTTATCATTAAATTTTGCACCTAAACCTGAACTGATTGTAGTATTCATTATTGTATTTTTTGCAGCCTCAAACTGTTGTGAACCTGGTTCAAATCTACCCTGATCGGCAACAGAACGGGCCGCAGCATGAGCCTGAGCATCAGGTAATCCCGCAGCACGTGCTCCTACATAATTCCCAATATATTGAGGGAACCAGGTTGTACTTGGCTTCGATGCTTCATTGATGTAACTACCAAGAATTGAAGAAATGTATGAATCTCCGGAGCGCTCTTGCGTAGTATAACCACGTACCATAAAATCTTGTCCCTTTATTTCAAGCTTATACTGTCCGATACTGAAATTCCGTATAGAATATCGATCAGAACCAGTGTAAACAGTTGTACCTGAACCCCAGTTAGCCTGTAAAACTGCCTGGACTGTATTACTAAGCTTATAATGTAACGAGGTTGATGTTTTCAATGACTTAGCATTGTAATCAACAAGGTTTGCCTCATTATAACCGGTTCTCGAAACAGACTGATCAGGAATAAGTCCTGCCCTCAATCCGAAATTGAAGGGAAGTACATTCTGAATGGTGGGTCTTAAAGCAGCAGGAAAAGCACTTAAAAATCCGCCAATCTGAGCTGGTGTAGCCGTTGGAGGAAGAGAAGCATTGATCATTCCAATAATATTTGGAATTGCTCCACCTGTTGCTGCTGCGACACCGGCATTAGTAGCTGTTTGAACCGAATTTGCGATAATTCGCATATTTTGATTTACTTCATCACCATAACTATTGACACCATCATAATTAGGATCAGTGCTTCTATTACCGTTTTTAACGACCCTACCGGTACGATCAAAATTTGAATAATTAGCAGGCTGCCAATCATCTGCCTGTAAAAAAGATAACGTAGTTTTAAAGGCAAATTTATTCCACGCTTTAGCAACCCGAACACCAGCTTCTTCAAACGGCTGAGAATCCTGCAATGGATCATTTACATGGTTCATACCTCTCTTTAGTGAAAAACTTACACCTTGTGATTTGTATGGATCTTTTGATGTCATTAACATTGTTCCGTTAATACCACCGGCACCATATAAAGCAGAGGATGCACCTGGAAGAAGCTCAACGTTATCAACATCTAGTTCAGACATACCGATGATGTTACCAACCGAAAAATTCAAACCTGGTGCCTGATTATCCATCCCATCGATATACTGATTAAAACGAACGTTACCATTTGCATTAAAACCTCTGGTGTTTATCGATTTAAAGGTTAAACTTTGAGCACTCATCTCAACACCTTTCAGATTATTTAAAGCATCATAGAACGATGGAGCTGCAGTTTCACGTATTGCTGCTTGTCCGTATCTTTCAATTGATACCGGAGATTCTAAAATCCGCTCTGGAGTACGGGAAGCGGCCACAACAACTTCCTGCCCAAGAATTGACATTGATTCTAAGGAGAAAACCAAATTACTGGCAGAAGCTCTGACTTCCTGCTCTATAGATTTATAGCCAAGGTAACTGACCACAATAGTAAATGGAGTATTTTCGGATGTACTCAAAGTAAATTTACCGTCTACATTTGATGATGTTCCAATTGATTTTCCTTTTACATTAATAGAAACCCCTGGTAAGGTTTCATTTGTTTGTTTGTCGGTAACAGTTCCCGAAATAGTAATACTTTGAGCAAATGCCATTGATATGGTCATTGTTAGCATTACTAAAAAACAAGCAAAACTGGTAAAGATTCTGTTCATAATTTTTAGATTAATATTTGGTTAATTTATTTTTTAACCTTACAAAATACTGCAATATTTTAATTCAAACAAAAGTTTTTACCGTTTTTTTATGCTAGCATAGTAAAAAACCTCCTCTATTTACTAATAATAAAGAATTCCTAGCACCCTTGAAATATATTAAAACAAGTAATATTTTGAATTAACTATTAATTTTTAACATATTTATTCATTAAAACATTCCAATGAAAATCGTAAAAGCTGTTATTTCTGTTCTTTTTTCTCTTTTGTTAATTTATACTCTTAATAATAAGTTTGGAGATATCCCGCCTCTTGCCAAATTTCTTGATCCATTCAGTGGTTTCTGGGCAAATGCTGAAAATAAAGTGCAAGCTTCTGAAAACAATCTTATCATAGAAGGCTTAAAGGAACAGGTTGAAATTCATTTTGATGACCAAATGATCCCTCACATTTTTGCAAAAAATGACCATGACCTTTATTTTGCTCAGGGTTACCTTACTGCCAAAGACAGATTATGGCAAATGGATTTTCAAACCCGTTTTGCATCCGGAAGACTTTCTGAAGTTGTTGGTCCGAAGGCAATCGAACTAGACCGCTATCAGCGACGTATGGGAATGAGCTTTGGAGCAGAAAACATGATCGAAATAGCGATGAAGGACCCTGAAACCAATGTTATCATGAATGCCTATGCAGCCGGTGTAAACGCTTATATCCATTCCTTAAAACCTTCACAATATCCTATAGAATTCAAGCTATTGAATTATGAACCAGAAGATTGGAAACCGATTAATTCAGCATTATTATTAAAACTGATGTCAGCTACACTTGCCGGTGGTTCCAATGAATTTTACATGAATAATATATTACAAAAATATGGTCCTGAAATCACCAAAAATCTTTTCCCTGATTATCCATTCAGAGAAGATCCAATAATTCCTGTTGGCACAAAATGGGATTTTGATCCGATAAACGTTCCCAAAATGCCAAGCCTTAATGAAACTACAGCCGCTCTAAACATAAATACCAAAGAAAAGGAAGAAGGCATTGGTAGTAATAACTGGGCCGTATCAGGTAAAAAAACCGCAAGCGGATATCCTATACTCGCAAATGATCCTCATTTAGACCTTACTTTACCTTCTATTTGGTATCAGATTCAGCTTGCTTCAACTGATGTTAACGCCTGCGGAGTTTCTATTCCAGGCTCACCAGGAATAGTTATCGGTTTTAACAAGGATGTTGCTTGGGGGGTAACAAACGTAGGAGCTGACGTTCTAGACTGGTATAATATTAAATTTAAGGATTCATCAAAAAAGGAATATTGGTTCAATAACAAATGGCTCCCTGTAAAAAAGCGGATTGAAAATATAAAAATTAGCAATGGTCAAACCGTGACCGATACTGTTTTTTACACCCATCATGGTCCGGTTGTTTACACCAGCGAACAAAGGCCTGATAATTTTACTAAGGCCAATAATATTCCGACTGGACACGCATTAAAATGGGTTGCCCACATGGGTTCCAACGACATCAGAACATTTATAGCACTTAACAAGGCAAAGAATTATACAGATTACCGTAAAGCGCTTACCTATTATAATGCTCCTGCGCAGAATTTTGTGTTTGCCAGTTTTGAAAATGATATTGCAATCACACCAAATGGATATTTTCCATTGAAATGGGAAGGTCAGGGTAAATTTATATTGGATGGTACAAAACCATCTCACGACTGGAACGGAAGGATTCCTGCAGAACATAATCCAACAGTTAAAAACCCTACGCGAAATTTTGTGAGCTCTGCCAATCAGTTTCCTTCAGATCAAAGCTATCCTTATTACCTTAACTGGGAATACTCGGGTTATGAACGTTCACTCCGCATAAACAAAAGACTTTCGGTAATGACTCAGGCAAATGTGGATAGCCTCCAAAACTTACAGAATGACAATTACAGTATCCTTGCAGAAAACATTTTATCAACCCTTGTCGAACTAGTTGATACCAAAAAATTAAATGCAAGTGAACGTGAGGGATTTAATATCGTTAGCAAGTGGAATAAATTTTTTGATGCTAATGAAATCGGAGCCAGCATTTTTGAACTCTGGCACAAGAATTTAGGAATTCAGATCTGGCAGGATGATTTTGGAGATCCAAAGACTCCAATGCGATATCCTTCTCGAGACAGGAATGTTCAGCTTTTACTTAACGAACCAAATGCGGTATGGTGGGATAATGTAAAAACTGCAAAAAAAGAGACCCGCGGCGATTTAGTCAATTCGTCATTTAAATTTGCCATTGACAGTCTGCAGCGAAAATTCGGACCCATTGACAGCGACTGGGCATGGGCTAATCTGAAAAAAACACATGTTCCACATCTCGCTAAAGTTGCAGGTTTCGGATCTAAAATTCTTTACAATGGTGGATCAAAAACGTCTGTCAACGCCACGAGTGAGAGTAATGGTCCATCCTGGCGAATGATTGTTGCACTTGGAAAAGAAGTGAAAGCCTATGGTGTATTTCCAGGAGGAGAGTCGGGTAATCCGGGTAGCCATTACTATGATGATATGATTGATACCTGGTCTGAGGGCAAACTAAATGAATTGGTTTATCTGAAATTAAAAGATGAAAAATCAAAGCGGATCATTTCTACGTGGAAACTGAACAAAAAATAAAGGCCAAAAATTTAACTAAAAATTATGCTAGTACTTATTATCGCCATCATTTCTTTAATCCTGCAGTTCTTTTTACCATGGTGGATTATTGCGCCAATTGCTTTTAGTCTTTCTTTCGGTATGGCAAAGTCAGGTAAACAGGCGTTTGGCTCTGCATTTCTGGCAATATTCCTTTTATGGGTCGCTATGGGATTAATCCAAACCCTCCCCAATGAAAATATCCTGGCTAATAGAGTTGGAACCATGTTAAGTCTGCCAGATTCATCATTTAATTGGATAATTGTTTTGTTACTATCTGGAATTATTGGCGGACTTGCATCTGGGTTCTCCGGACTTTCAGGTTTTTTATTCAAGGAGGCGGTGAAGAAAATTTAAGAGTGAAGAATTGTGACTACGCTGGGTTAATTAGCAATCCATTCTCAACTCTCAACTAGCTACACATTTCTTATCTTTGTATGTGCAGCACATAAACCCGGATCGTATATTTTCTGTTTCTGAGTCTCAGGATTTTGATCAGCTGGCACTTGAGATCTTTGATTACCAAGTCAGAAACTGCGAGATTTATGCCCGCTATGTCCATAATCTTGGTATTGATATCAATAAAATAAAAGACCTTGACAGCATCCCCTACTTACCAATAGAATTCTTCAAAAGTCAAAAAATCAATTGTTCTGAAGCAGAAGCAGATATAATTTTTAGTAGTTCAGGCACTACCGGTCAGATCCAGAGCAGGCATTTTGTAAAGGATATTGACTTGTATATTCAAAGCTACAGAACAGCATTTAAATTGTTTTATGGTGACATCAGTAAGTACACCATATTAGCCTTGCTTCCATCATACCAAGAACGAGAAGGATCCTCATTGATTTACATGGTTAACGATCTGATAAGATTAAGTCAAAGTCCAAAAAGCGGGTATTTCCTCAACGAGCAGGATCTTTTGAAGCAAACACTTGAGCAACTTAATGCTTCCAAAACCCAAACCATTCTAATCGGTGTGACTTATGCCCTAATCGATTTTGCAGAAAACAATTCCATCAAATTTCCGGAGCTAATCGTGATGGAAACCGGGGGAATGAAAGGAAAGCGACGTGAAATTTTAAGAACCGAACTCCATGAAGTCCTTTGTGCAGGATTTGGAGTTCCCCAGATACATTCAGAATACGGAATGACAGAAATTCTCTCACAGGCTTATTCTAAAGGATCAGGGATTTTTCAAACTCCCCCATGGATGAAAATCAGAGTAAGGGACACTAATGATCCGCTAACCATTCTGGGAAATGGGGTAGGCGGCGGACTAAATATAATCGATCTTGCAAATGTCCATTCCTGTTCTTTTATCGCTACACAAGATCTTGGAAAGTCTTACCCTGATGGTTGTTTTGAAGTTTTGGGCAGATTCGATCACAGTGATATACGGGGCTGTAATTTACTAGTGCAGTAATGAGATGTGAGATATGAGATGTGAGATGTGAGATGTGAGATGTGAGATGTGAGAAAAGAACAAAGACGTTTAGAAATTAAGGCTGCTTCATATTAAATAAAGCAGCCTTAAAACTTAAAACCTACAACTTATAACTTATAACCTATAACTTATAACCTACAACTTACAACTTAACTAAGCTCCTAGCGTCCATCCCTTGCGATATTCCCGCTTAACAAATTGATTGGCCTCATCAAAATTAGTAATTTTCATATTTGGTCCATCCCAAAGCAGCTTTTTATATCTTCCTGGATAGGTAAAACCATTTCCTGTTGCATTCGGCTTACGAATATCAAAACCACGGATAGCTAAATTACCCATTAGAAGGGCCTCAGTCAGCGGACCTGCAATTGAAAAGTCCGAGCTGACTTCTTGTTTTCCATATCCGGCAATTGCCGCATCTACCCACTGGGTATAATGTCCTGCTTCCTGACCAGGAACCCTCGCGAGTGTAACCGGAATATTAATTTCAGAATTACGTGACGCTGGTAACAGTCTTGGATTCTTTCCATAGGTATCACAAAGCATTTTCCCCTTGGTACCGATAAATAAAACTCCATTTCCACCATCCCCAAATATTTCATCAGGTCCTAACTCTTGTGGTCTTGCAGGTTGAATTCCCCCATCCATCCAGTGCATTTTAACCTCTGCATTATTTTGCTTTTCAGAGTTAAAAGTCATGATTACATGCGATGATGGAGGGCAGCTTTCAGGAAAGTATCCTCGTTTAAATTGATCAACATATACACTTCCAACACTACATTCTACATCCTTAGGGTATTTAAGGCCTAAAACACGGAATGGAGCATCAACCAGATGGCAACCCATATCTCCTAGTGCACCAGTGCCATATTCCCACCATCCGCGCCAGTTAAATGGAACGAGTTTATCCACAAAATCTGTCTGCGGTGCAGTTCCTAGCCATAAATCCCAGTCGAGTTCTTTCGGTATTTCGCTTTTTGTAGCAGGCCAGGCTATACCCTGAGGCCAAACTGGCCTGTCAGTCCAGCAATACACAGTATGCACATCACCAATAACTCCTGCATTATACCATTCAATCAATTTACGAGTGCCATCACTAGATGCACCCTGATTACCCATTTGAGTCACAACTTTATAACGCACTGCCGCTTCGGTTAGAATCCTGGCTTCATAGATATCATGCGTAAGTGGTTTCTGAACATACACATGTTTCTTCAATTGCATCGCTGCAAGAGTGGTTATAGCGTGATTATGGTCGGGAGTTGAAACCGAAACCGCATCAAAATGTTTGGATTCCTTATCAAACATCTCCCGCCAGTCTTTGTAGTATTTTGCTTTTGGGAAATTTTTAACAGATGTTGCTGCCCTACGGTCATCTACATCACATAAAAATGCGATATCTGCCTTTCCTCCACTTGCAAAACCAGTAAGGTCACTCATACCTTTACCACCGGCTCCAACACCGGCAATTACCAAACGATCGCTAGGTGCGACAAAACCTTTACCACCTAAAACATGTCGGGGTACAATCATGAAACCAGCTGCAGCTAAGGCTGTGGTTTTTACAAAATTTCTTCTGGAGCTACCAGTTTTTTTTTCTTTGTTCATAAATATAGTTCAGCTTATTAATGATAATTACTTGTATTAAGCCCAGGCACGATCACCCTTTTTATAGGGCAGGTTTCCATTATAACTTCCCGGTGTTTCAACATATTTCAGTGCCTTTGTAGCCCCAATTTCAGAGGTAAAGAAGCCAAGAAGCGTCAATTCCTTCATCATTCTGAAATAATGTGTGGGATCTTCTGCTGTTTTCTTTTCAGTGTAGGACTTTTGTTCTATGTCAAGAGTAGTGAGATATGAGGTCCGTTCAGTAGCACTGCTCTCCATAAAACTTTTCCCTGTCTTTTCTTTACATCCTTTATCGAGACTTTGTATCCCCGATTTAAAAATTTCCTGATCAGCCTGGGTATAACAATCTTTAACCATCACATTCATAAATTCACCGACTTTGGCATCTTTAGCTCCGGGAGTGTTTGTTTTAGGAAGAATGGTTTCGGCTATTTCATTTAGCAAATCGGTGGTAGCTTTATCAAAAAAATCTAATGATTGCTGAGTACCAGAATTACATCCGTATTCAAGAAATAAACTTGAACCGATAATGGTTCCTCCCAAAATCCAGCTAACCTTTTGTATTGCTTCTCTTCTGTTCATAATTTCCTGAATTAGATGTTTCCTTTTTTAAGTTCGCTAACCGCATGATCAACAGCACGTGCTGTTAAAGCCATATAGGTGAGTGATGGATTCTGGCATGCAGCAGAAGTCATCGCAGCACCGTCAGTAACATAGACATTTGGTGCATCCCAAACCTGATTAAATTTATTGAGAACTGATGTTTTTGGATCAAGTCCCATACGTGCTGTGCCCATTTCATGTATTCCCTGCCCCAAAGCATAACCGTTATCAAAAGTCTTCACTTCCTTAAGTCCGGAATTTTCGAGCATTTCCTTCGCATCCTCCATCATATCCTTTCTCATTTTCAACTCATTCTCCTTTATTTCGGCGTCTATAGCCAAAACATTCAAACCCCATTTATCCTTTTTTGTTTTGTCGAGTGTGACTTTATTCTCATGATAAGGCAGTGTCTCACCAAAAGCAGTAATACCCATGGTCCATGCTCCCGGTTCGCACAAAGCATCTTTAAAATCAGCTCCAATATTCATTTCCGCGACATTGCGGCTCCAGCCTTCGCGACTGGCTGCACCCTGATAACCAAATCCACGAATGTAGTCCCTTTTATCATCACCAATGTTGCGGAAACGAGGGATATATATTCCGGTCGGTCTTTTTCCATAATAATACTTATCCTCAAAACCTTCCATTTTACCGGATGCGCCAAGTCGGAAATGATGATCCATGAGATTATGACCTAATTCTCCGCTACTGCTTCCAAGTCCGCCATCCCAGATATCCGTTGCTGAATTCATCAAAATCCAGGTAGAATTCAGAGTAGATGCGTTCAGGAATATGATTTTAGCATAATATTCATAGGTCATGTTAGTTTCTGCATCTAGCACTTCGACACCCTTTGCTTTTTTAGTATCCTTATCGTACAGGATTTTAGTAACAATTGAAAACGGGCGAAGTGTCAAATTACCAGTTGCTACTGCCGCAGGAAGCGTTGATGACTGTGTACTAAAATATCCCCCAAAAGGGCAACCTAAAGAACATTTACTTCGATACTGGCAATTTGTACGTCCGGGAAGTGCCTTAGTTAAATTAGCGGCCCTGCCTATAACCATATGACGATCACCTTTATAATGTGCTTTGATACGGGCAGCAACCTCTTTCTCTACAACATTCATCTCCATACCGGGTTGAAACTCTCCATCAGGAAGCTGGGCTAAACCATTTCGGGTTCCGCTAATTCCTGCAAAGCGCTCAACATAACTATACCACTTCTCAATATCCTTATACCTGATTGGCCAGTCGACAGCAATACCATCTTTTGCATTGGCTTCAAAATCCATTTCACTCAGACGGTAGCTTTGACGCCCCCACATCAGTGACCTCCCGCCAACATGATATCCACGATACCAGTCGAAACGCTTGACTTCAGTATAAGGACTATCCTGGTCACTTGCCCAAAAGTTTAAATTCTTTTCACTTAGCGGATAATCTCTTTTTAAAACCGGATAATCTTCGATCATTTGCTGGGTTCGCCCGCCTCTGTGAGGGAATTCCCAGGGACCCTTAGTTGCATTCTCATAGCCCTTTACATGCTCTACGTTTCGACCACGCTCAAGCATTATTGTTTTAAGGCCCTTTTCTGTGAGCTCTTTGGCAGCCCAGCCACCACTAATGCCCGAACCGATTACTATTGCATCATACGTATTATCAGCCATATCTTTTATTTTTTCATTTTCCTATTTGATCAATTCGCTACACATCACATATCCTGACAGCATCCTTAAGGGATCCTGCTTTATCTGAGTTCAATGGAATAAATTCCTGAGCTACATATCCTTTAAAACCTGTATCAAGTATTGCCTTCATAATTGCAGAATAATTAAGTTCCTGCGAATCATCAATCTCATTACGCCCGGGAACACCGGCAGTATGATAATGAGAAATATACTGATAGTTATCCTTTATTGTTCTGATCACATCTCCCTCATCAATTTGCATATGATAAATATCATATAAAAGTTTAAAATTATCAGATCCTACTTTCTTTACCAGTTCAACACCCCATGGAGTTCTATCGCATTGATAATCAATATGGTCAATCTTACTATTGAGAAGCTCCATAACAATGGTAACATGATTGCTTTCGGCCAAAGACATAATCTGTTTCAAACCTTCAGCACAATTTTGCAATCCGCTTTCATCATCCATACCCTCTCTGTTCCCACTAAAACAAATCAAATTCTTGTGTCCTGCCTTGGCAACAAGAGGAATCATTTCGCGATAATTATCGAGTAATGTCTGGTGATATACTTTATTATTCCAGCCCTGAACAAGACTAATTTCAGCTCCGTTACACATGGTAGACAAGAGTCCGTATTTTTTCAATACCGGCCAGTCTGATGGGCCAAGCAAATCTATACCAACAAGACCGATTTCTTGTGCAAGTTTACATAACTCTTCAACCGAAAGCTCACCAAAACACCAGCGGCAAACTGAATGATTAATATTACCTTTTAAAGATTGACTTTCAAGCATTTATAATAGTTAGTATAGTCGATAATTACCCAATTCAAATTTCATTAAGTTTCTTGTCCATATTTCTTTCAGAATTTTCCATTTTCTGATTAAATGTAAAAAAGAACAGTACAGTAACTAATGCTGCAATAAAGGAAGCAAGCACCCAGATTTTTTCCCAGTCATGTTTAAATTCTGAAATTTTATAAGCGTCAGTTATAAGTCCGGCAACCCAGAAACCAATCAGCATCCCTACACCATAAGTAGCCAATGTAATTAAACCTTGAGCGGCACTTTTAAATTTTTCTCCTGCTTTTGAATCCGTATAAATTTGTCCTGAAACAAAGAAAAAGTCATAACATATTCCATGCAATGCAATACCAAAAATAAGCATGTAGCTTAATTCATCTGTATTTCCATAGGCAAATAAGTAATATCTAACAGCCCATGCGATCATGCCGACAAGGATTGTTCTTTTGAATCCGAATTTACTGAAAAAAAGTGGCAAAAGTAGTAAAAAAAAGACCTCAGATACCTGTCCGATAGTCATCTTTCCAGTAGAATTTTCCATTCCTATTTCGTTAAGAAACAAGTTGGCATTTTGATAATAAAATGCCAGAGGTATGCAAATCAATATAGATGAAATAAAGAAAATAAGGAAATTTTTATCCTTTAGCATTTTGAGGGCATCAAGACCCAATAAGGATGACAGAGCAATTTTTTCTCCCCTAAATACGGTTGGTGGAGTTTTTGGAAGGCTGAAACTGATAACTCCCAAAAGCAATGAAGAGACCCCTGCAACAGCAAATGTATTCCTTAAAAGCCCTTCGGATACTGCTTCTGATGAGTCCCATTGAAACAGGAAACTGATACATAAACCTGCAACAATCCAACCAATGGTACCCCAAATTCGAATGGTAGAAAATTCCTTTTCAGCGCTTTTCATTTGGTTGAATGAGATTGAATTGACCAATGCAAGGGTAGGCATAAACAGGATCATATACCCAAAAACATACGGATAAAAACCTTCAAAGTCAGTTGCATAATACATTTGCGACATCAGGACAGCGCCAATCAGATGAAGAATACCAAGTATCCTTTCGGCATTGAAGTACTTATCGGCAATTAAACCGATTATAAAAGGGGCAATGATAGCACCAAATGACTGAGTAGAAAATACTGCCGCTGTTTCTGTACCGTTTGCCTGAAGATTCCTGCCAAGAAAAGTGCCAAGTGTTACAAACCAGGAGCCCCAAATAAAAAATTCGAGGAACATCATGATTGATAACTTAACCCGAGTGAACAGATTCATAATCGATTAACTGGACTTATTGAATAGGATAACCTGCAAATTTGTCGGCTCATTATAAAATTTATGATAATGAAATTCAGATATAATTTGCATATAATCAGCTTATTATTTTACTGCATAAACCTTATTCCCAACCATAATAATTGCAAGGGTTATATTTCATTAGTTTGTTTAAAATAAATGTATATTTTTATTTTAAATAATCATACTCAAATTAATTGCAATCCTAATCTTTTAGTGGGATCATACGATTTCCAGAATATAAAACAACCATGAAAAAAATTTACAATCTATTACCATTCACGCTACTGATACTCGCTTTATTTTCATTTACCAAATGGGAGCAATCATTAAAACCCAGAGTGCTTGTATTTAGTAAAACCGCCGGATACAGGCATGAATCAATTGCCGCAGGTAAAATAGCTTTGATCAAATTAGGTAAGGAAAACGGATTCATCGTTGACACGACTGAAAACGAGAATTATTTCAATGATGACTCTCTAAAAAACTATTCGGCTGTGATATTCCTTAGCACTACTGGAAACATTTTAAACAGTCCGCAACAGATTAGCTTTGAAAGGTTCATTCAGTCTGGCGGAGCTTATGTAGGAATACATGCAGCAGCTGATACAGAATACGATTGGCAATGGTATGAAAAACTTGTAGGAGGATATTTTATAAGCCATCCAAAGATTCAAGATGCTACAATGATTGTGAAGGACCGGACTCACCCATCAACAAAACACCTCGATGAAAAATGGGTACATAAAGATGAATGGTATAATTACAAAAATTTGAATCCGGATGTAAATGTATTGATTTCACTGGATGAGAAAAGTTATAGCGGCGGAGAGAATGGAGATAATCATCCAATTGCTTGGTATCATGAATTTGATGGCGGCAGGGCATTTTATACCGGCATGGGGCATACCAATGAATCCTATTCAGATCTTGTCTTTCTAAAACATCTTCTTGGGGGTATAAAATATGCGATTGGCAATAATGTTCCTTTGAATTACGCGAAAGCAAAAACACCTCAGGTTCCTGAAGAAAACCGCATGGTAAAAACAGTCCTAACCATAGGAAACTTGAATGAACCTACTGAAATGGCAATTCTCCCAAATCTCGATATCCTGTTAGTACAAAGAAGAGGAGAAATCATGCTTTATAAGGAGAAAAGCAACAGCATAACGCAGGTTGGCTTTTTGGATGCCTATTACAAAACGACTTCCGGGGGTGCGAACGCAGAAGACGGCGTCCTTGGAATTGCAATAGATCCGGGATTTAAAGAGAATAATTATGTTTATATATTCTACAGTCCGATAGATACCTCAGTAAACCGCCTATCAAGGTTTAAATTTATTGATGATAAGCTGGATAAATCATCAGAAAAAGTAATTCTAGAGTTCTATTCCCAAAGAGAAATATGCTGCCATACCGGAGGTTCAGTTGCCTTTGGACCTGATGGATTATTGTATGTTTCAGCTGGTGATAATGCTACTCCATTTGATGTTCCAAAGCAGGCCTTCGTAAATAAAGGCTATGGTCCAATGGACAACCGCCCGGGGCTTGAACAATATGATGCCAGAAGATCCTCGGGTAATACCAATGATCTTCGTGGAAAAATCATGAGGATAAAGGTAAACGAGGATGGAACTTATAGCATTCCGGAAGGAAATTTATTCCCTCCTAATACTCCTGGCACAAGACCAGAAATCTATGTCATGGGAAACAGAAATCCATACAGAATTTCCATCGACAAGAAAACTGGATTTCTATATTGGGGTGAAGTTGGTCCGGATGCGGGTGCCGATAGCCCTGAGAGAGGCCCAAGAGGCTACGATGAATTAAATCAGGCTAGAAAAGCTGGCTTTTTCGGATGGCCATTTTTCGTAGGAAATAACTATCCATACAGGGCATACGATTACACTACCGGTATAGCTGGCGAGGCTTTTGATCCTGCAAAGCCTTATAACAACTCACCAAATAATACAGGCATTGAATATCTTCCTCCAGTTTCACCAGCTTTCATATGGTATCCTTATGCCGCATCAAAAGAATTTCCTCAGCTAGGTACCGGTGGAAGAAATGCAATGGCCGGACCAGTCTATCACACTGATTTATATCCTAAGGAAACACGCTACCCGGAATATTATAATAACAAACTTTTTATGTACGACTGGATCAGAGGCTGGATAAAGGCTGTGACCATGAAACCTAATGGTGATTATGACAATATGGAGGCTTTTATGCCAATGACGAACTTTTCATCTCCAATAGATATGGAACTGGGTCCGGATGGACGGATCTATATTCTAGAATATGGCAAGGGTTGGTTCACTAAAAATCCGGATGCTGCAATCTCGAGAATTGATTTTGTTGCCGGCAACAGACCACCAAAGATTAACCAATTGATTGTAAGTAAAACAAGTGGCGTGCTTCCTTTTAAATTACAGGCCAAAGTTGAAGCAATTGATCCCGATAAGGATAAGATGAATTATGTTTGGGAGCTTGGTAATGGGATTAAAAAATCGACCATTCTGCCAAGTATTGAACATACTTACACTAAAGCCGGCGAATATGCTGTCAGTGTATTAGCCATAGATAAAAATCTCGCAAGTACCAATAGTAGTCCGGTTACCATTTCAGCAGGAAATGCACAACCAAAAATCAGTATTCAACTGAAGGGAAATCAGACCTTTTATTTTACAGGTAAACCGGTAGAATATGCTGTGAATGTTAGTGATGAGGGATCAACGGTTAATAAAAATACCATTTATGTAGCTAATAACTACACGAAAGGCACTGATCTGGCAGCTGCATCAATGGGACATCAGGTATTTACTGAAACTCAGGCAGGGCAGGCTCTGATGCTTAAATCTGATTGTCAGTCGTGTCATCAAGTAAGTACCAAATCGATTGGTCCCTCGTATTCCCAGGTATCTGCAAAATATCAGAATGACCCCAATGCAGTAACATATCTTGCGGGAAAGATAATCAAAGGTGGTGGTGGAACATGGGGAGAAGTGGCAATGCCTGCTCATTCGGCCATGAGTGATGAAGACGCAAAGAAAATAGTTCAATGGGTGCTTTCACTTGAAAACAAAGCGGTTAATAAAGCAACATTACCAATTCAGGGTAGTTTAATCCCTGCTCAGGACAATGAAAGTACTATTTTTAGCATTTACGCATCCTATACTGATCAGGGGCAGGCCGGACTCAAACCTCTTACCGCCTCTACGACCGTTTACCTGAGAAGCAATTTAATGAATGCCAGAGAAATTACTGAAAGAACCCGAATCGGCTTCAAAGACTCAACCAATACCGGTTATATGATTTATCCGCAGAATAATGGATGGTTCAAATTAAGTAATACAGATCTTTCGGGCATAAAGAACATAGAATTTGCTAACCTATCAAAAGGTAGCGGAGGGGTCTATAGCATTGAAATTCGTGGAAATTCGGAGAATGGTGTACTTATTGGGAAAAGTAGTTTTAAAGATGGAGACATACCCGATCAGCAAAGCAGCAGCATGGTTGAGCTTAATCTTATTTCCGATAAGAGGCTAAACAGCTTGTATGTTTTGATTGTAGCCGATCCCAAAAATTTAAAACCAAGACCATTGCTCAAATCTATCACCTTCAAGGAATAAACTTTTTAAAAACAGATATGATATTGCACTCTAAACTCATTCCGCTATGTTTTTGCTTACTTGTTTTGTTTGCATGTAATTCGGCTAGGGAAAAACATTCCGGAATTGCTACTGACAGCTCCTCAATTAATAACATACCATTCAAAACTGCATTTCAAAAAATTATTGATGGAAAAAATACCGATCTATTCATTTTAAGAAATAAGAATCATACGGAAGCTGCTTTTACGAATTATGGTGCAAGAATTCTGAGCTTCCGGATGCCTGATCAATCAGGTAATTTAACAGATGTTGTAGTTGGCTTTGGAAGTGTTGAGTCCTATCAGCAATCTTCTGAGCGCTATTTTGGAGCTACAATCGGACGCTATGGAAATCGGATAGCAAACGGAAAATTCAAACTGGATAGTAGAGAATACTCTATTTCTATTAATAATAGTCCGAATGCTCTTCATGGCGGCAAAAAGGGGTTTCAGGATGTAGTATGGGAAGCAAAGCAGTTAAATGAACAAACATTGGAGTTTACTTACCTGTCAAAAGACATGGAGGAAGGTTTTCCGGGCAATCTGCAGGTAAAGGTTATTTATTCACTGTCTGATGATAATGAGCTAATTATTAACTATGAAGCATCGACAGACAAGAAAACTATTTTAAATCTTACAAATCATGCATTTTTCAATTTAAATGGAGAAGGAAGTGGTACCATTCTTAACCATACTTTAAAGATTGATGCAGAACAGTATACACCGGTGGATTCAACTCTAATTCCTCTGGGTGAAATTGCAGCTGTTGCCGGAAGTCCCTTCGATTTTAGAAAAGCAGTTAGAATTGGGGAGAGAATTGAGGATACTAATATTCAATTAAAATACGGTAAAGGTTATGATCATAACTACGTATTAAATCCAGGAAAAAATGGAGAAATGAAAGCCGCTGCTACCGTTAGAGGTGATAAATCGGGGATTGTGATGGAGGTATTTACTCAGGAGCCAGGCCTACAATTTTACAGCGGAAATTTTATGAAGAGTAAAAATACTTTTAAAGGAGGAACGAAAGATGATTTCAGAACAGCATTCTGTCTGGAAACTCAGCATTTCCCCGATTCACCAAATCAACCGAATTTTCCCTCTACAATTCTTAAACCCGGGGAATTATACAAAACCAAAACAATTTATAAATTTTCATCAGACAAATAATTCCGAATTAAATTCAAGAATAGTTGAGAATAAAATGAACATTCTTTTATATTTAAAACTGAATTCATTTGAAAAAATTTAGCCTTTTATGAATAGAAAATTACGAATGGGAATGATTGGTGGTGGTAAAGATGCCTTTATCGGAGCCATTCATCGCATAGCTGCGAATATGGATGGCCTTGTTGAGCTTGTATGTGGTGCACTTAGTTCAAGTTCTGAAAAAGCTCTTGAGAGCGGTAAAACTTTGTTTTTATCTGAGGACCGGATTTATCCTAATTATGAAGAAATGATCCTTCAGGAAAGCAGATTGCCAGCCGAAAAAAGAATGGACTTCGTTAGCATAGTAACTCCAAACCATGCTCACTTTGCGCCTGCAATGATGGCATTGGATCACGGCTTTCATGTGGTGATAGATAAACCAATCACCTTTACACTTGAAGAAGCTAAACTACTTAAGAAAAAAATCGAAGAAACCGGTCTCAGTTTATTATTGACACATACTTATGCCGGTTATCCTATGGTTAAACAGGCCAGGGAGATGGTTAAAGCCGGTGAGCTTGGTAAGATCAGAAAGATAATTGTAGAATACCCACAGGGTTGGCTGAGCCGATTATCCGAAAAGGATGGAAACCCTCAGGCTGCATGGCGGACAGATCCTGCAAGATCAGGTAAAAGTGGTTGTATGGGTGATATTGGAACACATGCAGCCCATCTCGCTGAGTACATCAGTGGATTGAAGATTACAAAATTGTGTGCAGACCTTAGCATTGTGGTTGATGGAAGAGCTTTGGACGATGACGGCAATGTACTTCTCAAATTTGATAATGGTTCAAATGGAGTATTGATTGCCTCCCAAATAGCAGCAGGAGAAGAAAATGCATTACGAATCAGGGTTTATGGTGAAAAGGGCGGACTAGAATGGGCACAACAGGAGCCAAATACATTAATATTGAAATGGCTGGATGCTCCGGTTCAAATTTTAAGGGCGGGTGGCCATAACCTTTCGAATTATGCCACTTTTAACAGTCGGACACCTGGAGGACATCCTGAAGGATATCTTGAAGCATTTGCCAATCTGTACCGAAATTTTGCCTTATGTGTTTCGGCGAAAAATGAAGGCACAAAAGCGGCTCCCGAAGCATACGACTACCCTTCAGTAGATGAAGGAATCAGAGGCATGGCTTTTATCAATAATGTGGTAAATAGCAGCTTGAGTAATGATAAATGGATAAATTTTGAAGTTTAAAAATAGATTATGACGACAATTAAAGGACCTGCGATATTTCTTGCACAGTTTTTAGGTGATACTGCACCATTCAACAGCCTAGAATCAATTTGTAAATGGGCAAAAAGTCTTGGATTTGAAGGAGTACAGATTCCAACCTGGGATCCTCGATGTATAGATCTTCAAAAGGCTGCAGAAAGTAAAACCTATGCAGATGAAATTAAAGGTATTGTTAATTCCTGTGGAATGGAGATCACTGAATTATCAACTCACCTACAAGGGCAGCTGGTAGCTGTAAATCCGGCCTATGATTTACTTTTTGATGGTTTCGCACCTGCAAGTGTACACAATAACCCGAAAGCCCGTACAGAATGGGCTGTGCAGCAATTGAAATATGCCGCAATTGCATCAAAAAATATGGGTATTACTGCCCATGCTACATTCAGCGGATCATTATTATGGCATACCTGGCATCCTTGGCCACAGAGACCTGCCGGACTTGTTGATGCTGGATTTAAAGAACTGGCTAATCGTTGGCTACCTATCCTTAATCACTTTGACGAGCATGGTGTTGATGTTTGTTATGAAATTCATCCGGGTGAGGATCTTTTCGATGGTGTGACTTATGAAATGTTCCTTGAGAAAGTAAACAATCATTCAAGGGCTTGTCTGCTTTACGATCCTTCTCATTTTGTATTGCAATGTCTTGATTATGTTCAATATATTGACCACTACCACGAGCGCATTAAAGCTTTCCATGTTAAAGATGCAGAGTTTAATTCAACAGGCAAACAAGGTACATTTGGAGGATACCAGAACTGGGCCGACAGAGCCGGTAGGTACCGCTCTCCGGGTGACGGGCAGGTAGATTTCAAAAGAATTTTCAGTAAACTAACGCAATATGATTTTAAGGGTTGGGCTGTAATGGAATGGGAATGCTGTATCAAACATCCGGAAGATGGAGCCCGTGAAGGAGCAGCATTTATCAAAGATAACATCATCAGGGTAACTGAAAGAGCATTTGATGATTTTGCAGGAACAGGAAGCAATGAGGAGTTTAACCGAAAAATTCTCGGTATTTAATTTTAAATCACTAATTTCAAGCAGTAATTCAAGGTATAAATATGAAAAAAATACTAGTCTTTTTGGGAGTTTGCAGTGTTATTTTGGCATGCAATAGCGCTGAAAATTCAGAAAGTACAACCGATACTACAGCCGCAGTTGAACAAGTTGCTGTTGATACCAGTACAGTTTCTGCAAGCATAGGCAGCGCCAAAGGCGAACAGTTAATCAGTGGTTCAGATTGTTTAACCTGTCATAAAGTTGATGCAAAAATCGTTGGTCCTGCTTACGTTGATGTTGCCAATAAATACGAAGCTACTGAAGCAAATATTGAAATGCTTGCGGGTAAAATCATTAATGGTGGATCCGGCTCATGGGGTGAAATACCGATGGCACCACACACATCCTTAAGTACAGATGATGCAAAGGAAATGGTTAAATACATTCTTTCCTTAAAAACTAAATAATATGAAAAAAATCAGTCTGATTATTCTAAGCGCAGTTCTTTTTTCTGGCTGTAGCTCAAGCAAAAATAGTATGAATACCAAAGGTTGGCAGAAATTATTCGACGGTAAAACGACTACCGGATGGCATAGCTATGGAAAATCAAGTGTCGGAACCGACTGGAAAGTTGTGGATGGTGCACTTTACCTCGATGCTAAAAACAGACAAGCCGGACAAGGAGGTGATTTAACCACCAATGATTCATTCGATAATTTCCATCTCAGGATGGAATGGAAAATATCTAAAAATGGAAATAGCGGGATCATATTCTTTGTTAATGAGGACTTGTCAAAATATAAATCATCCTATAACACAGGTCCTGAAATGCAAGTATTAGATAATGATGGCCACGCAGACGGAAAAATCAATAAACACCGCGCGGGTGATCTATATGATCTGATTGCCAGTAGTTCTGAACCTGTGAAACCTGTCGGACAGTGGAATAAGGTCGAAATCATTGCCAATAACGGTAAACTCGACTTTTTCATGAATGGCAAAAACATTGTTTCTACAACCATGTGGGATGATGATTGGAAAAAAATGGTTTCAGGAAGTAAGTTTAACACCATGCCAGGATTCAGCATCTATAAATCCGGAAAAATCGCAATCCAGGATCACGGAGATGAGGTTTGGTACAGAAATATTGAGATTAAGAAACTGTAGTTAATTGACAGTTGACAATTGACAGTTGACAACAAGAAATGGTAGTAGGAGTATAAATCTGCTGCCATTTTTTATTTACCGTTCAATAGATCACCGCTACCTAAGGATAGATTTTGATCTGAGCTTTAATAGATAATTTTGAAATTAAGCTTTTCAATTATCAATTCTCAATTAGAATAATGAGTATTGTATCAACAAAATCTTATGCCTTTGCAATCCAAACAATAAAGATTTACAAAGTTCTGTCTGAAGAGCGGAAAGAATTTGTTCTATCAAAACAACTATTAAGAAGCGGTACATCAATAGCTGCTCAAATCAGAGAGGCAGAACATGCCCAATCATCTGCTGATTTTCTCCATAAAATGAATATCGCCCTGAAAGAAGCTAATGAAACTGAATATTGGATAAGCCTTTTAAAAGATACAGGATTTATAAATCTGGATGAATATAGCATAATCAACAATGATTGTTCAGAAGTTCTCAGACTCCTGATCAGTATCGTCAAAACAACAAAAAGCAATTTGATTAAACCTAAAAACGCCTGATAAATTATGTAAATTAATCAGGCATTTTCAACTGTCAACTGTCAACTGTCAACTGTCAACTGTCAACTGTCCACTCTCAATTCTATTGCGATTTCCCGCGGGCCAGAATAGGCAGAATCTTTTCAACCTTGCCATTACGAATACCGTACATAAAATCATACAGGTTAACAACAGGATCACAATGTGGCACAATTACTTCAAATTTATCGCCAACTTTATATGTTTTATTTGGATTCACAATTTTAACAGATCCATACTCATCAGAACCTGCATTATAATCAAAATCAGGCTCTCCGATAATTATTCCGTGAGGTACATTTAATGTTAAAGCTTTTGATCCTGAATCAGTTACGTATTTCCCCGCTTTAGAATCATTGATAATAGTCGCCATTACCGTTAGAGAAGGGTCGAAATCATCCATTATTTTTTCGTTGTTTGCACCACCAATAATCATATATTGATGATCCATAAATAGATAACTTCCAATCTGAACATCCGTAAAGCCAGGAATTTCATACATCATATCATAAGTACCAGTTCCACCACCACTGAAAATCTCCATATTTAATCCGGATTTCTTCATCAGTTCATAGCTACCAACAACAGGTTCAAAAGTTTTAAATGCCTGTGCTTTACGAGCCTTAAAACCTTCAACATGTTGAACAACACCATCATATGCCAATACCCCATGGAATTTCAAATTCGGTGCTTTATCTACAAATTGTGCTAATTCCAATGCCGGTTGCCCATTTGCAATCCCTGATCTGTTGATAACATCAAGATCAACAACAATATCTGCAATAATGCCTGCAGCCTTAGCAGCATCCTGAAGATCTCTGGCATTCTGCATATTATCGACAGCCTGAATAAAGCCTTTGTACTTTTTTCTCAAAGCCATCGCATAATTGATCTTCGGCACTGAGATGTTAACTCCGGTCATCAATACATTCTGTATACCATTAACAAGCATCGCTTCCGACTCTGAAAGCTTTGCAGAACACACTCCTACCGCACCTGCAGCAACCTGCATTTTTGCAATAGCAGGACATTTATGTGTTTTAACATGCGGACGAACACCTGTGCCTGTACCCTGCAAACGGGTTTGTGCATGTTTAATGTTCTTTTCCATTTTATCAAGGTCAACACATAAAGCTGGGGTGTCGAGGTCCCATTTTGACTTGCCAATATCAGATGATTTGACGTCAATCAAAGTCTCAGCACTTAATGAAGGCGACCATAAAGAAGCGGCTCCTGCAAAAGCACTAGCCTGTAAAAATTTTCGGCGATTGAAAGAATTAGACATTGTTCACAATTTAGTTATTGATTTTATTTAAATGTAAAAAAAATAATCAATAATGTGCACCTTACTGATTGAGAGTTGATTCAGAAAAATACCAAAGTTCAGGAATCCAAAAAAGGAGTTCAAAGTTTATTGAATTGAAATAATTATTAAGTGAAATGCGTGGTATTTAGGGATATTACCAAAATTATTGTCTAAAAAATTAAGACTATAAAGTGTTTTTGAAGAAATCACTCAAGGAAAATTATCCTTGAAGAGCATCATTTTTATTGCATTTACCCGTAAA